>Ga0123355_10012001_pt1 | contig 13397 bp, 14 predicted proteins | sample TergutEmb28metaG_3_FD_89872 | JGI IMG/M metagenome (GOLD analysis project Ga0123355, IMG submission 89872) | Embiratermes neotenicus P1 segment gut microbial communities from Petit-Saut dam, French Guiana - Emb289 P1 | ecosystem: Host-associated > Arthropoda: Insects > Digestive system > Gut ...
TCCCACTATTCACTGCACTCCCAAGTGGTCTGTTCCCTTAAGATCTTCCAACCAAAATGTTCTATGCATTTTCTTTCTTGTCCTGTGTGTTCTGCATATACCATTTGCTTTATTCTTCTGTAATAACATTAAGAGAAGTCAACAAATTGTGAACACCTTGTTTTATATGTATGCTTAGTACCTGGTTACAATTTTGCGGCACTGAAACTTGTGTAGAAGAAAAATATCCACAGTAGCCATAGCAGCAGTACTGGTTCCTCGTTCTACAGCTACAACAGTGGCACCATCACTAGCCGCCACTTGCACCACCTGTCCAGCCTTATTAATCAAAGCAGAAACCTAAACAAACAACACATTCTGTCCTCATTCATAAACTCAGCAACCAACATTCCAGAGATAGCTTTCTTTGCATAGGAATGAATCCATAATGGCAGCCTAACAGTCTACACATCTGATACTGTTGCTGCTTTGTCACAATTACTAGACTGATTGTGACAAACAATGGTAATATGGGTTCTGCATTAAATGCCGTAAGGTCAGGTTCAACTTGGTATACATTTGTCCACAAGAATTTGTACCTTATCTGAAATTCAAACTCAGTTTTACACAGTTTGGGCCAATAAAAGCAATCACAACTACATTTTGTATAAAAAAATAGCTGTAATTGTTTTCATTTCTCCATTATCATTTACACATCACCATGGAACATCCCACCTAAAGATTTGTACCCTTCTCAGGAATGAAGAGTAACTCATCATACAAAAATTATAAAATATAAGTCTATTACAGACCTATAACTGTAATAAGATATATAATGCAGTATGGTATATGATTAATGACATACAATGAGAAAGTTATTTATATATCAAAATGATGTAATGTCTTTGCTGCTGCATTATTTGATTCTCACAGCTGTGCTGCTAAAGACTCTGTTGTCGTTGTTGTCGTTGTCATCGTCATTTTTGTTCTTGTTGTTGTTCCTATGGCAGATGTTGGAGAAGTTATCTCATCATCGCTCTAGCATCCCAGTATAGTTTGATTGTGTTCTTGAGCGCTTGTTAGTCGGTATTGAGTTTAGGGCAATGTAGCAGATATTCCTCACCCATGGTGGAGTTTGGCATTTGGCATACTGTGCACTCACTTGATTCATACACACCAGTCTTTCTTAAATGAGCTGCCAGACAGTCATCCCCTGTCTTGAGTCTAAAATTTGATGCCACTTCCTTTCTAGGTTTGCCTTTGTGTTCTGCCCAGAATATGTGGATACCTCTCCATTTCTTTGTTGTGGCCAGCTGATTGGCTTCTTGTTTGTACTTCGTAGCTATTTTGCGATTCAAGAGTTTTTTCAATGAGTCAGCTTGTGATGGTGTTTCTTTAGTGTGTAATGCAGTACCCTTTTTGGCTAGTTGTCTGCTATCTGACTGCCTTCTAGTCCAACAGCAGAGGGAAACCATTGGAATATGACTGTTCTTGAAAGCCTGGAGATGAATGAGGGCCTGTTTTATGTCATTCATCTCTTTTTTATTTTGGCTGAAGGATGAAAGAAACTGCTTGAATAACTGCTTTTTAATCCACTAGGATGGCCACTTTTTCAAATGCTTGTCTGTATAGGAGCTGTTGTACAGCCAGGGAGATGGTCTCTATTTCTCCAGAAAAGTTTGATTTATTCACACCAATAGTAGCATACTGCACAAAGAGCTTGTAGTACACTCCTGCTCCAGCTGCTAAAGATTCTACTTTTGTGGGATGTGACATTGTGTCACTGAGCAAAGAGTTTCTGAAATTTTGAAGGATCACAGTGCCTTCATCAGGAACTACTTGCTCAATGACACAAAATAACATCCCAGAACACTTGACTCTTCTATCTTCATTGGCAATTGGCTTCATCCACAGCAGAATTGTATTCAGTGTAGTACCTGCAAATTTGGTTCTCTTCCTTCAGGCTCCAAAGCCTTGCCAGTACGAAACATCAGTTGCTTGGTAACTTTCAAATTTAAATCTTTGCAACTTAAGAGATCCCCCAGGTTTGTACCAGGTATCCTGACATGCTGCGTAATGTACATTCCAGCATTATGTTCATACCACCTAACACCACAATACTCTTGTTCACTTCCATAACAATTCCCATCATTAACATCCCTTCAGTGACTGCAATGGGCCATTCACTCACAACTGTGTCCCATTAACCACTCAACAAAAGTGAAGCTGTACAAATAAGTCTACCACTGACAGAAAAGAAACATGACATCAGTAAACTTCCATAAATTTAACAAAAAGATGCTCTGGTACATGAAAACTTACCTCACAAAGTGTTACTAGTTCAAATTTTTGTGTTTGTAACACATGTACTTCTCTATGTGTCTGAAGCTGTGAGGCCAATAATTCTGACAAGAGTTTATCATTGTTTCTTCTGATTCCTATCCAACACAAGCAAGGACTGTGCCCACACAAATGATCACAAACACATTCTGCACTTTCATAACCAATTTAACATACAGAAGGTTTGGCTTCTTATTATAATGCCTCCTTGTATGCATCTTGTGCACAAACTAACTAAATAATTGCATAGTGGGGAAGTCTTGTTGTCTGTATATGTCTGTCCAGCCACTGACATTCTCACATCTAAAATCACTAGTTAACAGGTCCGCTTTATATGAAACAGAAACACAACTTCAAATTCTCAAAACAGTTCAAAGTTACAAAGCACTAGCACTTTAGGATATAGAAGATACAAAACACACAACAGCAATGCATGGCATTACTTACTCTTATAAACCGTATTCTACTGTATTGTATTGACAATCTGTCTTGCTAAAATATTCCACAAGACAGGAGTTCAAAATGCTGGACTTACCTGTCTGGGTAAAACAATGGTGCTATTAGGTCCTCTCGAGTGTCCCAGCTGCCCTGCATTCAGCCCACAGGTAAGCACAGCTCGCTGACCCCAGATAATAGTGTGAAAACGAGAAGCACAAATTCCCAGAACTGAATCTCCTGCTGCATGCACAGAGCGTGGTGTCAACTGACGAGGTAACAAGAGGCTTGCAGGGGGTGGTGAGTGGCCCAGTTGATGATATGAGTTTAGCCCACATGACCACACCTACAACCAACATTGCCATTATTGTGGTCTTCTGGGACATGACTGTATAGTCTAGTGGCAAGGTACAAACATATCACATGAACCTGCTGCTTGCATCTTCTACCACAAAGATAGAGGCAGGAAGTTCCTCCACAACATTAGTACCTATCTACCTATCTACATAGCATCATGTTCCATCCAATTATCTTAAAATTTCATCGTGGTGACCAACAAAAATATCACAAATATTTAATTGCTGATATTTAACTGGCTGGAACTAAAAAAAAAATGGAAAATTTTTTTAGCCATTCTGTCTTAATTAGTGGACTAAATGACTAAGGACTGGATATCCAGGGTTCAATTCCTGGTATTCATCACACATGTCCTTGCACTAAGGCCAACCCAGCCTGTAGGTACCAGCGCCTCTTTTTCTGAAAGTTAGGTCACATGCAACTGAGGCTGCCCACTGACTTCCACCTGTTGCTCAGATTAATGAATATGATGATGATGATAATACATCTTCAATCCAATGTATGATACATACACTCTAAATATCATGGTTTAGTTTTAAGACTGAGTTATTAGTTCCCAACTCTATTCATTTTGCAGAAAAGTGTCATCATAAACCCTCGCCAACAGTTTACAAGACTTACTGTGCCATTCTCCATAAGCAAAACAGTGTGATCCCGTCCTACACAGGCCATAGTGCATGCAACAGAGGGCCCATCGGAGTTCTGCAGGCGCATTGCAGAAGGTGTGAGAGTAGCTACTTCTGATCCCAGACCAAGCCTTCCACCCTGTCCATGGCCACATGAAAACACTCTTCCATCATGTGACACAAACACAGAGTGGAACTTGTGCATTGCCACCTAAACAGACACCAATTTATCACTACATAGCCATGACTTAATAAACTAGAAACCAAATACTCACATTCATAACCAATTGTTCAGAAATGTACAGAATTCCGTCATCAAACAATACTACACAACAGTATGATGCAAATTTATTGTTAAAAGACAAATATATTTGAAATTATTATTTCAATGTAGGGAGGCAATAGACTAACAGACAGATCTTTTAACACTAATTAAATCCCAAAGTTTAAAATTTTATACTTGCAATTAATGACAATGATACCCATATATACCTCATAAAACCAAAAATATATAACTAATAATAATTTGAAATGCCTGAAAATAAATTTCATACAAATAAAAAATTTTGTGTCTGAACCAATCAACAGGGTATAGAAAATAATCACTTTCAACAATACATTACTAGGACAAATTAATTAATAAAATTAATAACAATCACAATCAGAAGTCCAATGACTGTTATAGCAAACCTTAACAACAAGAGACAGAGAGACATTCCTCAGGAGCAACTTGCAATCTATAAGTAATTCTTTATTAAATCATGAGCCAATAACACTGGTACTTCATTTACCTGTCTGATACTAATCCCCTGCTTTCTGAAGGCATCTAGTAGCTCTGGTTGTGAGCGACTTTGCTCATTTCCAGTCCCCAAGCTGTAGTTACTGTTTGTGCCCCACACATATACTTCACATGGGTTGTTGTCATTAAACTCAACAATTGGTGGGCGATCCTTCATGGCATGATCCACTGGTGTCAGCCCATCACGATCTCTTATTGTCAGGCTTGCTCCCATCTGTAAAAAAAATTGTGTTCAACACACAGAGATCTCCAAACTAGTTATATAAACAGTTTCATATCTCATCTATGCTGTATTTCTGATCTTAAGAATTTCAGCTAAGAACTGTGCAGATTTACAGTGTTGCATGTCACACAAATTTATGTAACCTCAGTACTGTAGAAATATTTCTCCCAGAATTTAAATATTTTGCATTTTTTCTGGGAGTACAGTATCAAGCCACCTCATGTTATCTAAGGACCACTGACAAAACTAAAAAAACAGCAATGTAAATTAAAGTCAGGTTGTGGAATGTTACCATATGTGACACAGCGAAGCACAAAGGTACTCATTAAATACACCAAGAATGATATTCAAGAGCAAATCTCATATCTGAAATGCATATACAATACCAAGAGGGTTAATTTTGTAACTGAAACTAAACTTCCCTCCGGTTCCAGCTCTCGGACACAGAGACCCAGCTGAGAACAAAGTCTGAAATATTGTAATAGCTGGTCATCAGGGAAAGAGTATTCAGCATATATGGCACGACACACCAAAGTAAAGAAGGAGAAACTTATCCAAGGGCCACTCTGACCGTAACAGATTCCACATAGACTGCACATAACTGAAGGCAGGTTTACAGGGTGAGTTATGGTACACACCATTCTATTTTCATTAACTGCATTAAACTGCATCACCTACATGGGTAGAGTAATTATAAATACTGGTATATAATTCACTGGAACAAAATATCTTGCATAATGATTACCGTTTGCTCAGTACAGCTGTACCTCTGCTGTATTTTTAATTTGAATATAAAATACAAAGGATTTTATACAGTGGACTAGGTATCCATTACGTTATTAAACTTCAACAGTGTTATACCGTTAGCAAAAATGTGAAAATGTATATGCTTTCTTTGTGATTTGCTCATCTCACTGCAAAAAACATGCTGATGCAAGGCCATTCAGAATACCGACACCACCCACACTGCATTAACTCAGAAACTGACATCAAATCTTGCATTTTTTTGGTGTCTGTTAAACATGCAGCACACAGAAAAATCTTTCATGTACATCTGGTAATATACATGTGGTACAGCTTCACATAAACTACACTAAATTGTAACCTACCAATTCTGTACAAGCCATTTTGACCAAAAAGAAGAAAGTTCAGCTGCATCTTCATGTAAAGTAAAGGCTGCCAGATGCTGGGTCTGTACACATCATAATTCATCTACTCATCTACAATGATTAGTACAAAACCTCCAGCCCTCCACCCTCCCCCCCTCCCCACAACCTTCAAACCAAATTTAATAAAAACATCTGTTCATTAGTTATTAGTTGGTGAGATAAAGCATCTGAGAAGAAAGACATGACCTTCTGACTTTTCAATACTATATTCCTGTTATGCACCTTGTGCAAAAATCAAACAAAAATTCTGACTCCGGAAAAGGGGCTATACCTGAAATCTTGAACTTCCATTCAAACAGTGGTGACCCTGAAGATTTCTGACTTTTGCAACTCAAAGATAATACAATACTGCAAGTGAAACCCCCAGAAACATATAAATGCAACAAAACTTAGAGAGTAGCCTATGCTACAGATGTAACCAGTTACTTGCACAGATCTTGTAAGCATAAGTGGTGAAAAAAGTCCTGGTAATTATTAACTCATCTGACAATTCTCATGGCAGCAATATCTGAAAGAACACTGACTTTACTTTTTAAGTTGGTATGTTTTAATTTTCTCATTATTCCATGCAAGCATAAAAATTTTATTCACATGTCCGAATTTCTGAACTTCGTTCTATAATTACAAAAAAAAGTACCAAGGTTTATACTGCATAATACTCTTGGCTGTAACTGTAACTCAGCATCAACATGCAAGCAGTGCCCAACAGCCTGGACTACTGCTGCATCATTTACAAGTACAGCTTGTACTTAATGAGCACTAAATATTTCAATTGTGGGCCGGGTAACTCAGTCGGTATAGCAACCGACTATGGGCTGGATGGTCCAGGATCGAATCCCAGTGGGGACGAGATTTTCCGCCCATCCAGACCGGCCCTGAGGCCCACCTAGCCTCCTGTAAAATGGGTACTGGGTCTTTCCCGGGGGTAAAGTGCAGCCAGGGCGTACTGCTGACCATTCACCCTCTTCTAGTGCCGCGGTCATGGAAGAGTTAAACTATATTTCTACCCACCTTCTGGGCCACACCGGACCTGTAACGGGACCACTTTACCTTTTTTTTTTTAAATATTTCAATTTGTTAACAACAGAATTAAAAGTACACTCATGCAATGGCATCATATACTGTTTGTCAAGAAGTGCTGAAGGGCTTTACTGTAACACAGCAGGAATGACACCTTTATAACACAGACATTTAATGAAATTAAAAAAAATGATTGGATAAAAGTTATCCTTCATCATTAGCACACTTGCAGTGTAGTAAAAAATGTCCTATGAAACATAAATGCATCATACATTAAGAAATATTTATGAGTGGATAAGACATGTGATCATCAGCAGTAATTGTGCACATGTCTTAAGTGTCAAGGTCACATGATTAGTTGCCTCTATCCAAACCTCTGTAACATAACATAACATGCTAGAATATCAAGGTCATAGTTCAGCTGAACAAAAGAGACAGCCTTGCACTTGGCACATTACAGTAGCCATCAACAATAATGCAGGAGCAAGGACAGTTTAGTCAGTGTCATGACTAGGCTTATGAACTGGATGACCTTCCTCTACAGCAACCAGACAGCTCTAGAGCCCACCCTGCCATCCATCTGTTGGATACTGGGACCTCTTTCCCTGAGGCATTAAACTGACCAGTCACCTCCACCTAGTGCCACAGTTAAGAACGCATGGTGCTTAACTCCGCTCCTCCAAACACCTCAATGGTACTGCATGAAATATTGTGGCAACTTTACCTTTCACCATACCAAAAATAATTAACATAAGTCTTCTAATAAGACAAATATCTTTTTATTGATGCTGTTCAACAGTGTACTGCCAATTACCTGCTTTTAGTTATAGAACACAGCTTGGTCAAGAAATTCCTTGCCTTTATAAACCCTCAAAATTCTTCACCAAATTTATAATATTCCACCACTGTAGTTTAACCTGAGTTACTTCAGTCCAGAGCATACCTTCATAATCCGTTTCTCTAACATCCATTTTAATATTATACTTCCATCTACACCTAGGTCTTCCCATTATATCTCTTTCCTACACATTTACAATCAAAATTTTGTATGCCCCTCATGTTTCTGCCATATGTGCTACATGTCCCATCAGTCTCATTCCTTTTTTCATTTAATTATTGTAACAGTATTATCATATCATATCATTTATTTTCCTTCCATAGATCTGTACAGGTTTAAATAATCCATATGGATATGGAAATTGTCATATTTGTTGGGATTAAGGGGTGACATCAACACAAGTATGTACAACAATCACATGGTTATTTAGTATAATAAATATAATAAAATAGGATAGTATGAATTGTTTAGTATAATAAAATATAAGGATAAAAATAAAAATTAAAGTAAAATAAAAATAAGATACAAATAAAAATAAAGATAGTGGGGGAAGTTAGAAGCAATTAGAGGTACTCTTTAAGTAGGAAATTATCCTTCGTTACAGATAGTGGCTGGATATATACAAACATATTTATAATACAGACTTGTAATTAAAGAGAAGGAACATGTGTCCCAAAGCCCTCATGTGTCAGTTCAGATAATATATCAACTTCTAGCTGTGGAGTTCAAAATATTCATCCAGGGAATAAAAAGAATGTTCACATAAGTATTTTTGTAACACTGCTTTAAATTTTTTTGGATTATCAGACTCTGCCTTTATGTAAAAGGGAAGCATGTTAAACACCTTAACACCTATACAGTGTACTCCCTTTTGGTATTTTGTCGCATTTACAGAGGGTTGGTGTAAGTTTGCATGCTGCCTAGTGTTAATTTGATGTATCTCGGAATTGACCTGGAACTGGTTCTTGTTTCTTACCATGAACAATAGAAGGGAAAGAATATACTGAGAAGGGAGGGGTAAGATTTCCAAGTTAAGAAACAATTTTCTGCATGAGTCTCTATTTCTGCAGCCCATCATGATTCTGATAATATTCATTTGCAACCTGAAAATCTTAATAGTGTCAGGGGAGTTCCCCCAGAATATTAAACCATAGGTCATTATAGAGTGAAAGTAGGAATAGTAAATCATTTTCAAAGTTTTTGCTGTTACATATGGTTTAACTAACCTCGTAATATAACAAGCTGAGCTTAGTTCATTCTTAATACTTTCAATGTGTGTTTTCCAGGAAAGATTATTATTAATATATAGCCCTAGAAATTTTGTTTCATTTGCTACACTTATTTGTTCCTCTTCATAATTAATTTCTGTAACTGAGGTGCATTTACTTGTATTATTAAATTGAATGAAGTTGGTTTTGTCAAAATTCAAGGATAGCAAATTTGGTTTGAACCACTTATTTAGTTGTGCAAAAACTGTATTAAGATTGCTCTGTAACTGGTTACTGTTGGGGCTTGTTATTAAGATACTGGTATCGTCGGCAAATAAGATAGGAAGAGCTTTATGTTTAACAGCCTTAGGTAAGTCAATGCATAATAGGAATAGCAAAGAGCCTAAAATTGAGCCCTGTGGCACCCCACGTTATTTTGGTCCATTTTGAAACTGTGTTTGAGTTAAAAAGTGAGTTAGTAATGAGAACTCTTTGATATCTATTCTTGAGATAAGATTTAAGTAAAGATTTAGCCTTGCCACTTATTCCATAATAGGATAGTTTTGACAGTAAAATATCATGATTAACTGAGTCAAAAACTTTCTCTAAATCACAAAAAATGCTACCTGCCAATGTTTTATTATTTAAGGCTTTTAATATTTCATTCATTAATTTAAAAATGGCATCTTCAGTTGCACTGCCTTTTCTAAAGAAAAAACTGGTTTCCTACTAGTAAGTTATAAGTATTTGAATGTTCAGTCATTCTATTATATAATGCTTTTTCAAAAACCTTCGAGAAGGAATTTAGATAAGGAGTGCAAGTTGTGCAACTCCACATTCATTCCTGTGTCAGCCTTCTGCCTGATGTCCTAAGCCATGTTTATTTCAACGTCAATATACGAAGATCAGCCTCGCCTGGGGTATGACACCTCACCAGTTACCAAAATAGTTGCTGATATTTAGAGAAGCTTGCTGTCTCTATGTTCACTGTTAACTATTTAACACTCAGCAAGGTCTTACATCCTGGACAACCTGAATCTTCATTAATACTCCTGTGAGACCCTCAAATATAAACTGGTAAATAGTTACCAGCTGGTAACTACTGACCAACAGATACAGTGTCATATCCTAGAAGACTTGAATCTGCATCAACACTTTAGTGAGAACCCCAAATCTTGCAACCTCAATATATCTTTGATGCTGAGTTAGAAAACTTTAAGCCAAATTTTGTCAATTATAACTCATACCAAAAACATACACACATGTTTCCTTTTTAACAGTATAAAAGGCCTACAGAGTGAAAGTTACAAACATAGAAAATAAGCAGGTCAAATACAATCAAACCTGTCTCATGTAAAGATCTTCAGTCAGCTTATGCCCTTCACAACGATTTCTGACTTAAGCTGAAAGACACATTCTTTCATTAAAAATACCAACCATCCACAAAACAGGAGGAGTGCAATTACAGTTTTATGCCTTTGATTAGATCTTGTAAATGACATAAACATGAAAGAATATGAAACAAAGAAGTACACAAATTTCATTTATTAAATCTGCCCTTAATTTCGTCATTTACGCACTATACAAAACATCCCTGCCAAGGAGTACATGTTAGTGCACAGTCTTTCTTTGCTAAATTCACTAAATTTATACCAGATGTCACTCCTTCCAGCAGTGAACAGTAAATGCACCAGATGGCAGCATATTAAGATTGTAAGATAATAAGATTAAAGTTGCCTGGGGAAATCCAAGAACAGTCCATTCTTCTTTGCTTAACCCTGAAGAAGATGGCAATAGATCCTTCAAAACATCAGTAACTATTTTTCAGTCAACACGTAACATCCAAAAACACTTACATTTTCAGCAACACTGCTGTGCAAACCTCAAATATTGCAATTTAATAAACAAGAATCTTTAATGTTAAAAATCAAATCTACTTATAAAGGGTAAGTTTTAGTATCACTAACCTTTATTAGATCAACTGCTACATGGATCTGCCCATAGAAAATGCTGCGATGAAGAGCAGTGTAACCAGACTCCATGTCACGCATATCAATAACAGCATCTGCTCGTCTAACCAACCAGCGGACGACAGCTCCATGACCACATGATGCTGCAAGGTGCAGCACAGTATGTCCTAAGGAATCAGCTGCACGCCCACATGTACCACATAGCCATCGCATGTATGCTGCCAACAGGGGCTGCCCTGCCCTCATGGTAGCAGCTGCTGCCAACTGACCCCCATGTTGCACTGATGTGCATCTCCCCACAACACACTCACATTCAGATGCACTCATCTTTCCACACTTGCCTTATGTAACACCAAGCACGTCTTCAGTTTTCTTCTTTAATTTCCAAGCAAGTAAACCAGCCAAAGAAATCTTGAGAAATGTGTTGTCAATCAGGCCTTGGTCTTGCTGATTCACTTTCACCACAGGAGTCTTCCTCAAACAGCTAGTGCTAAAAACTCATCCAGTCTTGTGTATTCTGTTATGTCTTGCCACGCATTGTGCAATGCTTCTATTTCAAGTGAATGTTGAATTTCCTCTTCTATTTTGTTACCTTAGCTTCTAACAGACAGATGCTGTTTGTGAAAAACTCATGTATGTGTTAGTCCTTTTTTAACTTTATCTGTTGAAGGTACAACAGTGGATCACATCACACCACCCATCAAACTTAGCTCCCATGACAACAGACAGACATACTATTAAGCATATGGATGAAGTATATGGCATGTGGAAATGTCACAACCAAATTCATGTTATTATCTAACTGCAGGTCTAATAAACTGTGGGAAGTTTTACCTTACAAGAATTTTCCCCCCCCTCACCTGTGTATGCTACTAAACAGACATTTATATAAAAAATAGAATATACAATACTCTATAAATTTCTATGTACATATGTATATATATATACAAATCGGATTGGTGCATTGGTATAGGTACCCCTGCAAAAATCAGTCTTTCACATGCCATGAAATCAGTATCCAAGGCATCAAACAGTTTCAAAAATTCGACAATTTGATGATAATCTATTTGACTAGGTATTGTTTGAATTGTTTCATACAACAATGTTCAGGACACTGTTAGGTACAATGCTGGTGCACCAATTATAGGTGGTATGAACTTCTCCACGTACAGTTCTCTTGGCACATTTACTGTCCAGCACTTGGCATAGCAAGTTGCCTCCTCACTCCCCTTACCCCAAGTGGGGCAAGGGATATGAAGTTTGCTTAGGCCGCCATAATAGAAAATGCTCTAGCCTGAAAAACAAACAGTAAAAGTTGTGAAAGTAAATCACATAACTTGTCTCTGCAAGCAGCTAATTAGAGCAGCTGGAAATGTATGAGAAATAAGTAACCAGTATGCATGCTTTACCAGAATTATGTGTAATCCAATTCAATCTTGAATTGGTACATTTTACAATAGGCATACTCAGCATATTGTATGCAAGAGATGCGTTTAAATGTAGATATTTTGCAAAGTTTGAGTCGGTCAGTTAATTTTCATTAACATTCATCTACAAGAAGGTTTTATATTTCCCACAGTGTAAACATGTCTACAATTAGTACTTTACAGAATAGGTACATATTGTTATCTCAATTAAGATAATACTTTCTGAATACAGATGTTTCCCCAGATACAAATATAAAAGCGTCAGGGACTGTTGCAAGTAATTCTTGTTTAAATTTGGCTGTCTATGTCATTGTACACCTGATCTATGAACCAACTCAAAACAGCAGTTCTTGAAAACTAGCAGTTGGTCAGTATTAATCAGCTGAATTCGAGGCAAAACAGCCGCTCGGCCACTAAATAAATTCATTGTAATAACGGGGGGGAGGAAATTTGTAACATGTGATCTATTAATTGCTATAAAAATAAATATGTTTAAGTGATATCAATTCCATCACGCAGAAAAGTAGCAGTAGTGCCCTATATAATCATCGCTCACGAACTAATACCATTACTTCATGGACAATGATGAGCGTTATTATTAGTATACCAGTCATACGCCGCTTCTAAAAGAGACTGACATCTACTACATGGACCTAAAACAGAAGTTACAGGCACATGCTTAGAAGAGAATTACATAATGTATTTTTGTAACTTCGATGAGTCGATGAATCATATAATACTGCTACGAAAATCCATGTCGCGGTGGTAAATGCCGAACAGCTAGCATATGATGCATGCCTACTGACTTAAGCCTAAAATTGGTACTGTCAACAGGGCAACCAAACCCGACGGGCGGGCGCTACTGGCAGAACACAAGCATTTATTTTTACCTTAACTACTGACGAAATAACCTTGCGACACCGACGAAAGAAGAGACAGCGTCACAACCAAAACCACAACTAATAGCACACATTTTTTTGCATGTCATCATTATAAACGTTCGTAA
>Ga0123355_10012002_pt1 | contig 13396 bp, 11 predicted proteins | sample TergutEmb28metaG_3_FD_89872 | JGI IMG/M metagenome (GOLD analysis project Ga0123355, IMG submission 89872) | Embiratermes neotenicus P1 segment gut microbial communities from Petit-Saut dam, French Guiana - Emb289 P1 | ecosystem: Host-associated > Arthropoda: Insects > Digestive system > Gut ...
ACCCGGCGGGGGACCCCGCCCCCCCTCTTTTTTTAAATTAACCCCCAAAAAAAAAAAAAAAGAAGAACCGCCCCCCCCCCCCCCCCCCCCCCCCCCCCCCCCCCCCCAAAATACTTTCACCGCAACTACTCGACACTTGGCACAACAGCAGCAGTTTTACTTACCCATTCAAAGCGTCGATGAGTACAGCGCAGAATAGTCACTTCTCATTAAATACACACAATGACAGTAATTCCCGTCGCATAATGAGTTTATTATTGATTTTACTTCAGACCCTCTGAATTTCGTATCACGCATTGCCGTTCGGATATGAAAGTCGGTCTGACACATTAAGTGAAGAACATAGACTGGAGTTGAAGTTTACCGTCTTCTGGGTTACAGCTAAGTACATAACTAACTCCATAGAGAAGAGTCCTTCCTGAGAACTAAAAATCCTTATCTAGTCCAGAAATACCCAGCATTTTACGGAACCCGTAAGTTCATTACCGCATTCACAAGCGCCCGCCACCTGTCCCTATCTTGAGCCACATCAATCCTGCCCATGCCTTCCATCCCACTTCTTGAAGCCCACCTTCATATTGTCTTTCTCTCTACGCCTAGGTCTTATCAGTTGTCTCTTTCCCTTAGGTATCCCCACCAAAACCCTTATGAAACTCTCTTGTATTCCACACGTGCCACATGACCAGCCAATCTCAGTCTTTTTGATTTGATCAGAACAATAATATTATCCGACGAGTACAAATCGTGACACTCCTCGTTACGCAGTCTTATGTCCTGGCTTCCCACAGAGTGTAATTTGTTAGAATACATGGGAGTGGCTATGGAAGCTTCATCTGAGACGTAGTACTTACGTACCAACCTATGGGGCATCACACCATAAGGACATAATCTTAATGTTTACTCTCATAACGTCTTAAAATCTCACACAGGTTAGTGGTGTTCGAGACCAATTTGCTGGCGAAAATACTTGGGCCTGAGGAGAAATACAAGGAGGATGGAGAAAAATACGTAATGAGGGACGGCATAATTTGTATTGCTCGCACAACGTTGTTATTATGAACAGACCAGAGAGGACTTCATAGGCAAGGATTGTAGCAGGCATGGGAAAAGTAAGAACTGCATGCAGAATTTTGATAGCAAATGTTGAAGCAAAAAGGCCGTCTCTAATATGCAGACAAAAATTGGATAATTATGTAAAAATTGTTTTTTCACATACTTTTATTTCATATGCATACCGTGCATTTGATATAATCAAAACTTATTTGTTTGTCAACTGATGCACAATTGAATTGTCTTAAAAACAATTTTAAATTTACATTAATTTTAATGTAAATTTAAAATTGTTTTAATACATTTCAATTGTGCATAAGTTGATAAACAAATAAGCTTTAATAGTAAAAATTGTTTTTGCATAAGCAGAGTGGAAAACTGTGGAATAGACTCTTTCAGCTCTGTTCAGTATAGTATGTAACTTTTGGGTTCCATATAAAGCGAGATACTTATGAAAATCTTATGTAACACCAATAAATACACTGTTCTATAATTTATACATACAAACTTTGACAGAGCTCCTAAATGTTTCAGCTTTATTATCTCGACATCTTTAGGGAGCTGACACCAACATTTCTTTAAAACACACAGCAGTGCATTAGGTTACAATAGGCGTACACATATTTTAGTAACAATAGTGCAGAATGTTACAGGTTTTGGTTAAAATTATGCGCATAAATATATCATAATAATGAAACCGTACTAGTAATAGAGTGTGGTTGACAAAATTGTTAAAATTACTCATGTCTAAATTGTAATTATTTTTTGTTTACAAACATCTGTTCTTCCTTGATCCCAAATGGATCCCATCCCTGTGTGGTGTGCTTAGAATGGCGTATGGTGGGTGATTGTCGCTGTGCTTCTTGAGTTTAATGGTTAGAAATCACTCAATGGGTCTCATATTCCACAGAGTTTGTCATTGCGCATGAAATTAAGTTTCCATTTCCGTGGCGCTGTGGCCCAAAATGGGCCATGACCTCCTCAATTTTTAGCTTTCTAGATCACACACAACGACGCACCACAGTGAGTAGGTCCCCTCTTGAAGTGTGATCACCTCGTCGCAAATACCTCAACACAAAACACTCACAAGAAACAAACATCCGGGCCAACGGCGGGATTTGAAACCGCAATTCAAGCAAACGAACGGCCGCAGACACACGCCTTAAACCGCGTGATCACTGGGATGGGCTAAAATTACGTTCAAAATAGTAATTATCGGTACTTATTGAGTTTTCTGCTCCTACTTCCCGCAACATTCTCAAGGATACTTCAAATGTTCAAACAAAAATTAAATCAGTCATGCCGCATTCCGAATTGTAAATACATAGAGTTAGGGCATAATTTACCCTGTCATAATACACAAATAATTATTTATATACTTCGTATGTTACAATTACGTTTCAGGTTTCACCTCTTTTTCCCTTCTATTTCACAGATTCTATTGAAAATTTGAAAATAGTTATGCCTTAGTGATCCGTCTTCCTGTCTACTCCTCATGAGCCAACCCTTAGCAAGAAGTACAGCTTCGGAGGATAGATTCAGCAGAGCATTAAGGTCACCAGCCGTGAGAAAGAGCACTACATAACCATTCCTCCCGCGACTTCACTGGCCTGGAATATACTGTAATCATCTAAATGAAATTTCTTACGCTCCAAATCAACTTCTCTGTCTGCAGTATCTATACATCGTTCTTTCTCTTCAACGTAACTTTTTCCCCCAAAATTCATTTCCTTTTCTTTTCTTTCTTCTGTTCATTATATCTCCCAAGCGCGCAGCTACTTTGTGTTAGCACAGTGTTGACAGCCTTTCACGCCACCATTCTTTGTAAGATCTCAAGAGAATCAACCAAAACAAAATGGCCCATGCGAGATTTGGAGTTCTCATAATGCCACAGACGAAGGTTCAGGTCTTCTGTTATATTACGCTCTGTCGCTACTCGTTGTTCCCAAAATTTCGAAGGAAAGTGGCGCCTTCTCCCACGAGTCAAGGAGGCTCTTCGTTCGAAATGTTAAAAACCATTCGCCAGTGACATTGCACCACATCCCACCTGAATTCTCGAGAGCACAAATTCCTCTGACCACCCACCAACGTGAATTTTTACTTTTTTTAGATCGGTTATCCTGTGACGTGGATAAAAGAGACTCCATGCCCTCACATATAAAAGTCTAATTCTTGCTATGTTGTCAGTTTGCATTCTAGCAATGACGACTGGTATTCGTTACGGAAAAAGACAACGTTTCAAACACAACTGGAATGGGAGAAGTCACGAGTAAGTGTGGCAGTATCTACATGTGCCGAAAAATTGAAAGCATGCCCCTAAATATTGGCAATGTTTAGGGAATAAAATTTTCTATACATGGGTCCGTGCATCGTGAATCGAATTTAAAATTTTCCAACTAGATGCGACTTATTCAGTTTATTACTTTACTGTAGGCAGCTCTACATGTTTCCTGTGTTGACACCCACCATCAGGAGCTCGTACAACTGTAAATACAGCTTCTGGTATTGATCAACTGGATCTACTACCATCCGCTTTCGTTGCTGAGTTGGAACTAAAAAAAAAGTTTAGGGAATACAACAGTTATTATTTCTTCTTCTTTTTCTGACACTACAAGCCTACATGACTTTTAGTCTTGTGCACCAGATTATTCCTGGCTTTTCTATCTTCGACTAGTTGGCTCCAGTTTCTCAGTTTTAGTTTCTGCAGTTACTATTATAGCTCATTAATTAGCTCAGAAAGTAAAAATTTGTCGCTCCAGGACTTTTATGATTAATTTCGCAGTTGTTCCTACGATTACTTCAACCTGACGCCATGCAGGCCTACAGTGTTATGGAGGTACAGTTACATGCATTCTGAAATTCGGTATTAATTCGAGGTGAATGGTAAGGTGAAGGCATCGGCCGCTATAGCCCCGGCTATAAAGCTCTGGTACTCACTAAGCAGGAGGCTGGTTTTGCTCCGTAGTTGGTCTGGATGCTTTAGAGGAAAAAAAAAATCTCTTCTCCCCGAAGAAAGAGCTGTAGTAGATATAAATCGTGTGTTTCATTTTTCTCCTTAAATTTTATGCTTCAAACATTTTTGCATCGATAAATATTTAAAGAGTTGCACTAGACATGCGCGAAAGAAACATTTGTCGACCTTCAAATAAAATATCGTTATTTCTTTTTAATTTCCATTAGAATTGGTGTATGTGTCTACAAGTTTTATCGCGCCATACCAGTACCAAATTTTATGAAAATCCTTTCAACCATTCTCCACGTTCTACAAGCGGACAGATAGATATTACCGAACTAAAAGACGGACATTCGTTTGCAACTGTCCTTCTCAACGGGGAAAAAACCGACGGAAATATTCACGATGCCTTTGATACGAGCTTATGAAGAAGATGAGGACATCAGCTGCTATTCGTTCATTTGCTTGTAATTCGGACTGACTAACTCCGTGATTAACAGCCTTGGCAAGCAAGGACTTGCTCAGCAAGTCAATAAATTCTTCGGTATTTCTGCAAATTTAATGTCGATTATCATCTTCATAAGTGCCTGTAACTTTTCCCTATTTTAAATCAAATGAATCAAGTACAGACACACTTTAATATTATCCTCCCTTCCAGGTCTATGAATCCCAATTAATCTCCTTTTTTTACTTTTTCTACTAAAATATTTTATGTATTTGGCTTTACTTCCATGCGCATTTTATGGCCTTTCCACTCAATCATCATTGATTTTAAACCTTAATGGTATATAATGAAGAATAAAAAGAGCATCAAGAGAATAACGTATCATGACTGGACTTTCTTAGGTTAGGTTTCAGTCACAATACGCTTCAACAAATTATATCCACATTACTTACATTGCTAAAGTAATAGTGGAGCTGGTGTAGATTCCCGTTAAATATAATCGTTACTTTGCATTTGGACTACCTACAGCGGTCATCAGCAAACAGATAAAACGTAAAAGAACATGCTGTAAGAAACAAGACAGACAACGTAAGTACAACGTATCATTGAGGCGCGTTCGTGCAGCCATTTTTGCAGGGGAAAACAATAAGTATTAAATATTCTGAATGTGTTATTGTAGTCTTAGATACCCAGCATGCAACGCGCATGAGCCATATTGTCATCTGTGGCTTATGCGGCTCCACAATATTTTACCTTATAAATGATAAGAATTGGGGAAAAAAAATTTTTTGAACCTAAAATGTATTTTGATTTTCTCCACAACTTTTGTCTGAAATATTTCTCATGCTAAGAAAACCAGAGCGAGATATGATCAAAAATGTGTATTGATATTCACGTAAATTGTCCGTTATTCTTGTCGGATTTTAATTCAACTTGACAGATTTTCGAAAAATGCTCAAATAAATTTAATAAAAATGCGTCCAGCGAAAGCCGAGTTGTTCCATGCGGACGAACAGACGGACAGAAAAGACATGACAAATCTAATAGTCTCCTTATACAATTCTACAATCGCACCAAAAAAAATGAATTCAGTGTTAAATATATTCTGTGATCCTGAGAATGGGAAATTATTAACTATATGAAAAGATGAAACAACTTCAATAAATATAATTTCTGAGTATTATATTTGTTTGTAGTACAGTCGCTACAAGAGATAAGACGATCGCTTCAGCATTCAAGAATTCTGTCTCTCGCGCAGAGTTTCTATGTTCGGTGAGGCGTTTAATGCCACAAACAGAGAATATTTTGCTAAACACCATTAATTCATAGGTCTGTGCAATGAATAACGAAGTATGTTTACTGTGAAGTAGCGACAGAAAATTTTGAATGCAGCAATAATTCGGCTTGCAAACTTAATTCGTTCCTTGAAGATCGCTCCTAACGTGAAAATTCCTAAAATAATATCCCATTCTGGAGGACAAGAATTTCTCACTAAACTTGAAAGACTGACAGCCGATGCAAGACCGAACCTTACTTAAGTAGTAAGACTTATAACTATTATTCAATTTTTACACCTAAATAAAATTTTTAGCTCTTCACTTATGCATGACCAATAGTCACCATCATTTAACTTGTACAGGAAATACATAAAATATCAATAAAACACTTGTTGCAAATACTACGCTCAAAAATTTATAAGATTTGATGCAAAACTATTAATACTCTTAATAATCAATTTAAAATAACACTACGAGAACATTGAGAGAAACATCGAAGCTGATGTGATGCTGCTGCTTCTGCGCAGACCTACAAAAATGGAGTGGCAGTCTGTGCACTCGACAAGATTCGAGTATCGAAGAGTGCTGAGAAAAGGCGTCGGGATCAACGATTGGTTTACGAAAGGAAGGGGTTCTTAGGACAACAAATTTGTTAGCAGTCTTAAAAACAGTTATTTGTTTGCGTATCTCATGTAATTAAAAATCTCGTAAAATGATTTATCGAACATTTGGAATTAATGTTCTATTTACGTGGATGTCATCACAATTCAAAGGCCACTCAATAGCTCAGGCGATTAGTCGTTGGAGGTCACACATTGTTGAGGTTTCTGTATCACACTCACTTCGACCCACACACACACAGCCACACACACACACACCCACACACACACACCCACACACACACCCACACACACACACACACACACACACACACACACACCTGATAGGACTCCTCGGAACAAGTGATCAGCCCGTCGCAGAGGCCGCTGCCTACACAAAACACAACAAACACAAACATCCATGCCCTTACCGAGTTTCTAAATCGAATACACAGCAATCGAGCGGTCCCAGACCTACTCCTTAGACCACATGGCCACCGAGATCGTCAAACCTTTGGTTTACAGGAGTAAATACCAAATCAAGTGGATAAATACACTTCAGAACCCTCTCCATACATTCAGACAGTGCCCAGAAAATCTAACGGAAGCACAACTGAACAAGATTCGACAAACTTTACATCGTTCAAAGTATAGCAAGTTATGTGGCTCTACAGTACGTCTTCTGGCGGCGGCCCGTTTTCCTCTCTGCCTCCTGGTACACTTCAGTGTCCTACATGGCAGGTTTGAGATACGGCTATTAGACTGGAGGTTACTTCCTTCGAGAAACGGCGTTGTTTTGTAAGGGCAGAAATTTGATATTGCAAAGAAACGTACTGCCTCGATGTTCAGGAGAGAGACTCCCATACCCTGAAGGTGGAGACCGCACGCTTCTGGTAACTTGACAAAGGGGACAGTACGCTCCTTCACTGTGTCTTTAAAGTTCAATTCTGCACAGTATCACATCCCAATCAAGACAGGCGACATATGCATAACGCCACATTGCAGTGCATTCATCTAGTCATTCTTGCAGTAGAAAACAATAAGTATTATATATTATTAGTTTGTCTGCAGCTTTAGCTATCCAGCACGCAAAGCGCATGCATCGCATTGTCATCTGTACCCTGTCCGGCAGTACAATATTTCTCCACGTTACTCTGTAAAGGCACCATTTCTCTCTCCCCCCCCCCCCCCCCCCCCCCAAAAAAAAAAATATTGAAATTAAAATGTGTGTTATAAATTTCTCTACAACTTTGTCAGAAATATTTCGCATTCTAAGAAGAACTGAGGGAAGAATGATCAAAAATGTATAATCGTCTTCATGTACTGTATCCGTTATTCTTGTCAGATATAAATAAAAATTGAATTTTCTAGGCAGATTTTCGAAAAATAATCAATTATCAAATTTCATGTAAATCCTTCAGTGGGAGCCGAGGTGTTCTGTTCCATGTGGACGGACGGAGAGACTTAACAGAGAGACACGAGGAAGCTAACATTTGCTTTTGCAATTTTGCGAAAGCACTTAAAATCACAACAAACTTCGTAGTCAAGGTCGTCAGCACATTAAATCTTAGTACCTCCAGGCAGCAGTGTCTTTCTGGAAAAGCTAGTAGGTCCTCAACTGTACAATAAATTGCCCGCATTTGATTCAGCCCGAAAACTCATGATCTTGTTTATAACGTCCTTCCTCACGTCCCTGTCCTACTGCTTATAGAACCAGTTTTCGTTCTTCTATTCCATTTATTTATTATCCGTCTTAATATTTTCCTTCCATCTATGCTTACTTCTTCCAAGCGATCTCTTTCATAAAGATTTCTCTCCAGAACACTCTATGTACCCCTGTTCTACCCATACATGTCACATGCCTCACCCATCTCAGCCTCTTTTTTTTGTATGACTCGAATACGATTTGTTGAGGAGTAACAATAAAGAAACCCTTCAACATCAAGCTCTCACCAATGTCCTGTTATTTCCTCCTTCTTCATTTAAAATACAGTCCGGTATGCTACAACGAACGAATGCTACAACGAACACTTTTATCAATAAAATCAGGATGCTACAAATAACACAGTTGCTATAACAAATGCGGAGGAATACTATCAGCCGACGTAGCACGCGCGTGCGCATGAAGTGTAGGGCCTTCCCACTTTGATTAGAGCGTCAGTCATCATCTTTGTTATCGTTTGTAGGGGTTCAGTTATCGGTTTAGTTCAGTTGTTTGCGCCTTTAGCAGTGAAAAATTTTTTTTTTATTCTGCTATATAATTTTAGCTATGAGCCGGCACAATAGAGTGAGAAAGCTGGATGGTAACTTTGCTCTAGGCTGTGGACCTGGAACGGATTACCTCTAAATACATAGGAGAAAGTCGCCTAATATAGGGAGGTTTTTTATAAACTGCTATTAAACTTAGGAAAATGTTGTAAAACTTTTCAAAACACAAGAATACCTGTGTTTGATTAATGAAGAGACAGTTTCTACATAATCACAACGCATTATGAAAAGAAAAAGTGTGTAAAATTCATTTGCGTAAAAGCTTCATCTCCCCAAATTAGGCGCACACTTGTTCCTAATTTGGGGATGTGAATAATTTACACAGAAAGCACAAAGAATAGTTACAAAATACAAAAAATACAAACACAAAGGTTACAAACTAAGAACAAAACAGTGTTTATCCCTGACAAGGCTCACAAAACAAATCTTCCTCCATACCAGCACAAACTGTGTGCGCCCATCTGAAACATTTCGCACATCGTATCTGGTCTTCAGAGAAATGACCAGTACAGAACACACAATCAGCGTCTTGTTCCTCTCCGTCTTCTGTCGAGTCGTCAGCGAAAGGAACAGCTAGGTCATGTCCGAATCTGATGAGGTGTCAGGCGGAGTTGGATCCCGGCAAACCCTTCTCTTCCATCTTTTTGAAGGACCAAGAAGAGCATTCGACGCAGGCCGACTGGTTTTGGATTTAGTGGCCTGTTTTATCTACTTTTTTTGAGTTGCCTCAACAATTTTTTTGTTAGGTGAACTCATTATTTTCTTTGCTGTTCCACCACGAGGATTTGGCTTTAGGTTCAGGCTTTGCACAGGACTGATATCAGATGTTCGGAGATCCTCAGTAGAAGGGAACGGCGAAAAATTAGCAGAACTGAATGATGGCTTTTGAGGTGCGTCATCCCCGTTGTGTTAGTTCAATAACAAATAATTTAGTGTATTATACTTAAGTCGAACACAACTAGTTGTGTTCGACTGTAAGTATAATACATTAAATTATTTGTTATTGAATGATAGCTGATTGCTGGTCTTTACCAAAGCAGGGTGTTTCACATGTGCAGCATCTTTGTCCTCTGAGGACAGAGGGAAATCCTATGGTCTGAATATGTTCTTGTCACAAGGAAAGAGGCCTATCGCCTGGAAGCCATTAGCCGCTATTTCGCCTGTTGCAGCTCGCTTGTATGCATTTCTGAATAGTTCGCCAATTTGATAGACAACTAACGTGGAAGACGCACATAAAAACCAAAAGATGCCAACTGGAACTTAAACTCAAAAACATGAGCTGGCTAATAAACACACGTTCACAGCTATCCCTAGACAGCAAACATAAGACAATAGTGCGACCCATCTGGACATACGGTATAGAGCTATGGGGATGCAGCAAGCCATCCAACAGCAAGATCCTCCAAACATTCCAATCAAAAATGCTCAGAATGATCAGTAGTGTCCCCTGGTACGTCTCCAACCAAATCTTGCACAACGACTTCGAAATCCCGTACGTAACGGAAGTGATTAGAATCAACACCAACAATTACAAAAATCGCAACACTGTGCACAGTAATCAACTGATTAGAACCCTCTTCAACCCCTCAGTCTACAGGCGAGTCAAACGATTATGGCCGGAAGACTTAGCCCAAGAGCAAAGCTCCAGTGAACCATCGATGGATGGTGCCTGCCTCTCGATCTTTTCTTACCTCAACTTTACTAATTACTCTGTCTATACTGAGTAGATTGTAATTTGCAATAAATAATTTTAAAAAAAAATTGGTAGACGGTGACAACTCGCCCTGGGTGTGAACGGAAACATTTTTCAATTTCTTGGCAGTAGAATGTTTTCAGGGGTCCCATGAAGGCTTTATCCAAGGGTTGCATTTTGCGGCTGCTGTGAGGCTGGAGGCAAAAGATGTCAACATGATTCTCTCGAGCTAAAGTAATGACCTCCAGGTTCCTGGTGTGTGAATACTGTCCGTCCAGTACTAAGATAACAGAATCTTCTTTTGTCGGCTTTGTATGTTTGATGAAATGAAGAAATCACTGGGGAAAAAATCTCGCTCTGTATCCACCCCGAGGGATGGCACGCGTGGATTGATTCAGATTGTATGCCATTCATCAGTTCTTGTTTCATATTTTTTTTTTGATATACAAGTAACGGAGGAATGAAGTGTCCAGTAGGACTCATACAGGTGACGACCTTCACAAGAGATCCCCGTTCTGCGGATTGAAGAGAAGACATCTGACACTTGCCTTTCAGTCCTAATATTTTCGTGTGTTTGTGCTGTATAATAGTGATGCCGGTTTCGTCGCAGTTGTAAAGTCTTGCAGGATTATTCTGAATGGTGTCCATTGCAGGTTCGCAGATTTAAAAACTGAGCTACTGATTCAGGAATGAAGCTCCTCACTCTTGAGAGTGAAAGACCTTCAGGGGTTCTAATTGAAACTTGTAGATGACGAAGTAGGAAATTTTTCAACCACTTCTTTCCAGCCTTTCTATTTCTCTTGCAAAATTGGTTTTTAATTCCGTTTCCTGCAGCAAGTTGGTAAGCGAGACGCATGATGTCTGCCATTGTCAAGCCAAAAAACTTTCTTTCCATCAAAAGACAGTGTTCAACCAGATCATTTTCTGCTTCACAAGTAAGAACTTGTTTGCTATACAGTTTTGTTTTTATTGTTTCACTTGAGATTTTCTGCCGGTCTTTAACATAACCCTCCAGTGTTGTTTGTGGTACGTTGAAAAGTCTGGATGCTCTGTAGCTGCCCATTTCCTTGTTCCTTACAGCCTCAATAGCTGCCTTCTTTCTTTCAGAGTCCATTTTTCCCTGTGAGCCATCTGTAATATTATATAACCCAGAAGCAATAATTCACAGGGTACTGACTTCCTAATACGCGGATCCCCATATTAGATTTTTCAAACCTCCTCGTAATAGGCAAATAACCGGTGCTCGAGAAAATTGGTGAATAAAACAGAAAGACATAAAATTCCACCAATGAACCGAAGCAAGTGTTTAAGATTACACTTAACAGAGAACTGAGTACCAAACTAATTCAGAAAAATAGCTTAATTTTATGTTCATGGGACCGTGCATCGCAATTCTGTCAATAAATGTCCAACAAGATGCAACTATACACAGTTTATCTGTAAATTGCTCTACATGTTTCGGGTGGTTTCTCCGCCCATCATCAGGAGCACAAATAACTGTATCTGCAGCATCTGGTACTGGTCAACCGTTGTTGCTACCTGTCGCTAGGAGCTGAAGCTGCAGTCTCTACTCCTCCACGATAGCGACAGGTAGCAACAACTGTTGACTAGCACCAGATGCTGCAGATAAAGTTATTTGTGCTCCTGATGATGGGCGGAGAAACCACCCGAAACATGTAGAGCAATTTACAGATAAACTGTGTATAGTTGCATCTTGTTGGACATTTATTGACAAAAAAATAGCTTAACTTCAACGGCTTATGAGTCACAGTTTAGCGATAAACAAAATTTCACAGTGCACCAAAAAAAAGACGCCCAGTCATTAAAGAAATCCTGAGAAACTGACCGTTCATACTGTGATTACAAAGAACAGCCTCATCTGCTTGATGATTTACATTCCTAAGTAAAGAGCGCAGCACATCCCGGTATGAAATAATGCACCTCCCCATATTAGGCGACTTTCCCCTATATTTCAATGTATACTAGAACGAACAGATGCTATAACGAAAGAGGTTCTAGAACCAATTACGCTCTGTTATAGCATACCGCACTGTATTTTCACTACGCCATATTGTCTAGCAATCTCGCCCTGTGTTCTATCCTTAATGTCAGACACAAAGTTCTACACCTCTAATAACAGCAAGCAAAATTATACTTCCACGTATCGCTTGCTTTATTTAAACTATGCAAGTCCCATAACATGCTGTTGTTAGCATTGGATTTGAATAGAATCCATGTGATGAAAGCAAGTGTCAGTTGAGACTGGATATTTGTCAAACGCCGCCTGTTAGGATGTATCCCAATACACAACGTTGCTCGTTAGCCGATATTGAACAACATAGTCTTTCGCTACGTAGGCCTATTTGAATCTCCATGTCACTTCTGTAATCAGTTCCTTTAAATGTGACAGTACGTTCCAGTAGTCTAAACGATGTTTCGTGTAATTATTATTTCCTCCCTGTCAATGACCAGAAATTTGACGGAATGCCTCCATCAACTTCTGGAAAAACCAGCAGTAACTGAAGACATAATCCTTCCTGATTACGATAAATACGGAAACAGAACCACACAGTTTAACATCTAAAAGTTTAATGCTAACATGTTTGTACACAACAATTACTTTAACATTAAAATTAAGAGTAGTTTGTCCGTGGAGTGTAACTACTTGCTGAAGAACAAAAGACCAACTTGATGTCACTTGCTATTTTATTTCACTTCTTATGTGCTCAACATGTTTCGGACATTAATATATCCATCATCAGAAGCTTGCAACTATTCTGTTGAATTGCCACATTGGTCGTATTGTTCTTGGTTCGATGTGTGTTGAAGTTTCGGTGTGGTTGGGTTGGAGTGGTATCCGTGTTGCAGGCTTCAGTCTGCAACACGGATACCACTCCAACCCAACCACACCGAAACTTCAACACACATCGAACCAAGAACAATACGACCAATGTGGCAATTCAACAGAATAGTCGCAAGCTTCTGATGATGGATATATTAATGTCCAAAACATGTTGAGCACATAAGAAGTGAAATAAAATAGCAAGTGACATTAAGTTGGTCTTTTATTCTTCAACTATCACAATGATGCACGGTACAATAAACAAAAGA
>Ga0123355_10012003_pt1 | contig 13395 bp, 12 predicted proteins | sample TergutEmb28metaG_3_FD_89872 | JGI IMG/M metagenome (GOLD analysis project Ga0123355, IMG submission 89872) | Embiratermes neotenicus P1 segment gut microbial communities from Petit-Saut dam, French Guiana - Emb289 P1 | ecosystem: Host-associated > Arthropoda: Insects > Digestive system > Gut ...
AATAGGAGAAGTCGATACCCCAAATGATCAGGATGTTGCACAAATTTTTCAAAACCTTAAAAATAGCTTTAAAGTTTTTAAAAATGACACGGAGGTGCAGACGATTATGTCAAGAATGGAAGAATTGAAAGCAGAGGGAAGAGAAGAGGGGAGAGAAGAAGGAAAAGCTGAGGCTAAAGCAGAATTTATTCCTCGACTCAATGAAAAGGATAAGCAACTTGCTGAACAAGGAGAGCAACTTGCTGAACAAGGCGAGCAGCTTGCTGAACAAGAAAAGCAACTTGCAAAAAGGGATAGAGAAATAGAAGAATTAAAAAAAAAGTTAGCAAAAAATTAGGTAAGTAGTATTGTAGAAAAAATCTTAGACAAATTGTGCTCTAAGGTTTTTTCCTTTTTTGTCAAGACTAAGTGCCAAATATATTTCTAAAGCATGACAAGCTGGTATTGACAAATGCTTATAGCGAGGTGTGATTATGGATTTAAAAAGTGATGATTTTAATGTGATGTTATCCAAGGAACGATATGTTCAAATTGAAAAGCAAAGTTTTGAAGACTATAAAGCAGCGGCTGAGGATGGAGGCGCTGTTGCTAGACATATTATGGGAAAGGCGTACCATTTTGGTAAAGGTGTTGAACAAGACTATGAAAGAGCTTTTTACTGGTACTCATTAGCTGCCAACCAAGGTGTAGGACCTGCTCAGCATAACCTTGGGTTACTTTATGGAGAAGGATGGGGTGTTGATAAAAATAATGAACAGGAGGTTTTTTGGTACCAAAAAGCTGCTCGTCAAGGATTTTCACTGTCTATGAGTAGCTTGGGAGCATGTTACCTTCGTGGTGAGGGTGTTGAGAAAGATGAGAAAAAAGCCTTTGAATTGTTTAAATCATCAGCTGATAAAGGAAATGAATTTGGTCAAAGGTGGCTAGCTTGGTGTTATGAGCATGGGCGATGTGTTGAGCAGGATTTATCATTGGCTTTTCATTGGAACAAGCAAGCTGCTAAACAAAATCATGCTACTTCTCAATGTGATGTGGGACGATATTATCTTCACGGTTTAGGGGTTGAAAAGGATTATGATAAAGCATTCTATTGGTTTAGCTTGTCGGCTGAACAGGAGAATCCAGTAGCACAGTCAGTTTTAGGCGCATGCTATTTTTTTGGCCTCGGTGTAGTAGTTGATTATAAAAAGGCATTTCATTGGTTTGAACTTGCAGCTAAGGCAGGAGATGCTTATGCCCAATATAGTTTAGGTGCTTGCTATGCCTATGGTCATGGAGTCAAGAAAGATTATGAATTAGCTGTACATTGGTTTGAGAAATCAGCAAACCAACAGAACATTCAGGCTCAAAAGGCTCTAGCTTGGTATTATGAAACAGGTAATGGTGTTTTGCAAAATCATCAAAAAACATTTTCCTTGTATCAACAGGCAGCTGAACATGGTCTTGCTGAAGCACAATATCACCTCGGACGTTGTTATCAGTATAAAATTGGTGTAAAACGTAACTTTAGACTTGCTACTTACTGGTATCGACTCTCTGCTAAAAGTGGTAATACAAAGGCTAGTCGGGGACTGTACCGACTTTGGGAGAAATACGTTTTGTTTGTTACTTGGATATTGTTGATTATTTGGCATTTATCTTTTCTTGAGCGAAGCGATCCCATTTCTTTATTTCATTTTATTCCTATTAGCTTATACTTTGGTTATTTTGCGATTAGGTGGTTTTGTGAACGGAAGAATGCGAAAAAATATTCAAAAAATGTTTTATATTTTGATTGATAAATTCGGTGTGAAATGAAATATGAGTGGAGGAACAAAACAATGAGTACAGCTACACATCAAAATGAAGATTATTCTGATTTCATTGATTTTCTCAAACAGGTAGATGGCAGTTTTGTCGACTTTGTTAATGAGGTTCACAAATCATTGATAGAGAAAGGTTGTAAATTTAAAGTTTCATCGACTAAAGCATACCCGTTTCAAGTGGCGTATACCATGCCCAATTCAAGGAAAGGAATACTGAATTTTTGGCTTCGTAAAAAAGGCTTAAAGGTTCGCATTACTATCGTTGATGTCAGGAAACACGCCGATATATTAAACCGATTACCTGAAATAATGATTAATCAAATTGATGAAAAGAGTATCTGTAGAGAAAAAGGCGGAAAAAGAAAATGTTACGACAACTGTGTCGGAGCTTTTGATTTCTATATCAGGGAAACACATTACCAACGATGTCTTTATGACTGTTTTCAATTTAACGTTAACGCTGAAAGTATTCCATTTTTCATGGCGTTACTTAAGAATGAATATAAAGAAAGACTTTCAAGAATCTAAGCTAATACAAGAGGACAATCGCTCTATCAAAGGAACGAATGAATATTTTTGAATCTTAGCCTAAAAAACATCTAGCTGGAATCACAATTCCTCCGATTAGATGTTTTTGTTTTGGGCAGCATTTAGAGTTTATTCAACTAATTTTATATTTCTTAAGAATAAGTATTGACAATATCGATATATGTTGCTATTATATATGGTGTAACGACATATGTCGGAGGAGGAATTATTATGCATAAGCTAAGTACAAATATGCAAGCTTTAATTGAAAAATCATCCAAAGGAAAAGCGCACATCAAACTAACAGTTGGTACTTTGGTAAATGGCGAAAAAACAATTCAAACATTCGGAGCTACAGGCGAAATGCCTAATGAAAATTATACTTATGAGATAGGCTCAATTACCAAAACTTTTACCACATCATTGCTTGCAAAATATATTCATGAGGGGAAAATGTCCTTGGACGACCCCATTTCAAAATATATAGATGATTTAGGCACTGGTTATTATCCAACTTTAAAACGGCTTGCAACTCATACAGCTGGTTACGAATATTTGCCAGCTAGCCTGTGGGACGGCTTTAAATTACTTATACTCCCATCTTTGGCAGGAAGTCGAAACGGTGGTGTGATCCCTGATTTTTTCCAAATAGACGAAGAGAAGATGAAAAAATTATTGCTTGAGAATAAAAAAGAGGATAAGGATTATCCATGGGCGTATTCTAATTTTGGTATGGGCTTAGTCGGGTATGCAATCGGTGTAGCCTCGGGTCGAGGATATTTAGATACTATGGATGATTTTTTAACACGGGAACTTGAAATGCCAAACAGTTATACAGGTATAAATCCAGATAAAAATTTACGAGGTTATAGCAAGAAAAATAGAGATCTTGGTAACTGGGATTTAGCAAAATCGCTCATTGCAGGTACAGGTTGTATCAGTTCAACAGCAGAGGACATGCTTACCTACGCTCGCAAGCACATAAACGAGGAGTTAGCATATCTAGCCCTAACGCATCAAAAACATACATCTGCAAAAAGATTTGATTCAGGGCTTGCGTGGATTTTGAGTAAAGATAATAATCAGGTTATCATGCATAACGGTGGAACTGGCGGATTTAATTCCATACTTGTAATTGATAAGCAGCAAAAAAGTGCCTACATTGTACTTTCGAACTATTTGTTTAGCATGGGTAAATTTATACAAGCTATACTTGAAGATTTGAAAAAATTGAAAAGTTAAGAACTGATGTTTTTTATACAAGGTCATCCTGAGAAATATTGTATAGCTATAGAAAATCACATAAACATCTGGTAAAATATATATTATATAATATTGCGTTTTTAAGGAGCATGTTTATGAGTAGAAAAATTTTACTTGGATTATGCTGGCGAGCGCCACAAAATATAGTATCTAGGCTGTCTTTTGATCGTAATACTTCATCGACTCCTTCTCACGTACCTCCTTGGTACGCCTCGTCGTCTCTTCATCTTACAGCCAAGATCCTAGCCTATCTACTACATTTTATGACACTCGTCAGTATAACCATTATGATACTAAGTTTACTTTTACTTAGCGGGTGTGATCAGCGTGATAACGACAATATCTTTATAGGAGAGTGGATTTATTATCCAGATTATGTGAATGAAGAAGTTCAACCAAGAATGTTTCGAATCATCATAACAAATTCATATGTACAACTTTACGCTAAGGATGAGGAGACTGATTTTATTTGGGAGCCATTAACAGATGCAAATTCTTATCGCATTTCTTCTGAAGGTGATAGAATTTACCTTGAAAAAGATGATGCGGATTATGAAGAACGTTGGTTTATATCAGAAGCAGAACCCAATATTCTTTATTTTGAAGAAATAGAACTTTTACGGGTAAATAGTGATGAATATTTAACTCATCGTGTAGAAATTATACTTCGTGAATTAGAAGTTATGATTGATGAAGAAACAACCTATGAAGGAATATTAATAGAGGATGAAGTTATTGGGGTTTGGCATTACGGCTTTGGTGAAAGCGTATTTCCGTTAGATGGGACAGAAGTTGAATTTTTTTCTAATGGCACCTATCAACTGAATTCCTCAAGAAGTTTTAGGCAAATAACTGGGCAATGGCAAATAACGGATAGTGGTTATTTACAAGTTATTGAAGATAATAGGGCGGCTCAAACAACGTCTGAAGGTGAATTTACTTTTAGTGTGGAAGAAAATCAGTTAACATTAACGAATCAAGAAGGTGAGGAGCGGAAGTGGAAACGCGAGGGGACACAAACAATTGATACTGATCAAGCTTTTCTAGGTTTTTGGCATTTTGGATATGGTATTAATACGTTTCAAAGCTCTAATACAGAAAGTTTTAGACATCCAGGAGAAGTTGAATTTTTACCAAATGGTTATGGTAGGATTACAGATGTTGGGGTGATCCAGTGGAGATTTATTGATGATCAATTAATTCTTGAACGCTGTGGGATGCCCACATTTACCGTTTCTGTTGACGATGATATGCTCATAATAGTTGATGAAGCGGGAGATGCACGTTCCTGGATTCGTCACGGTACGGAACCAGAAGCTTACCGTGACTGGAGAATTAGTGATTATTTAGATTATATCGTTGTTGATGAAGGATATAGGTTAATAAATAATTTTGAATCATCAACTGCATCTTTTGATTTGGTGTTATATCAGATGCTTTCATTAGACAGAGATGAATTTTCTTTTTTTCAAGTATATGAATATTGGGAAATTGTTATTCTGCAGAATGGGAATCTTCTGGATGTTATTCGCCATTATCCACAATCAACCGGCAGATTCGATCTTAGTTATGATACTACTACTCTTAGTATTTTGGAAGTAGATGTAGATTTTGATGGTCAATCTGATTTATTGATCTGGATGGGTGGTTTTGGGATTCAAGGTGCAGGACGCTTTGATGCTTTTTTGCAGCGAGATGATGGATTTGTTCGTGCGGCTTCTTTTTCAGAGATTATGAATCCGATGATAAATCATGAAAACCAATCAATTTCAGCTAGTTGGCGTGATGGAGCGTTTTATAGTGGGGTTAGTGTCTACAATTTTACTGAAGATTTTTTTGTGGTGGATGCAAGACTTGTAAGGCATCGTCGGTTTGGACATCACAGATACAGTGAGAGCCTATTAGTAAATGGAGAGTGGCAAATAAGCGTGTTATGCATAGTTAATGAAAATGAAGACATTGATCCGGATTATTTAACGCAATGTGAAGCGGAGTGGAATGAAGATTTATACCGTCGAATTTATGATGAATCTGGTTATTGGCATTTTAATAATAGAGGCGTGATCTTACGGGAGTTAATAGACTAGAAAACATTCTGAAGCTATCTTGTTATTCGGGGTGCTTCCTGAGGAAAGAATGGATCTTCGTTATTTTCATCAAAATTTAGCGAAGAGCCAGAAAATGTGGAGAAAGCGAGTAAAATAGCACTTAAAGGCTATTTAAAATGACGTTTATATGGTATAATATTAACAAGAAAAATTATGCAAAGCAAAAATGCAACTCTAAGTGCGTGAGTTTTAGAGTTGCATTTTTGCATTACTGATAATCTGGCTATTATGGGATAATTATTTCTACACAACAAAAGCACAGCGATCTTATGAAAATTCTTGCGAAGGGGAGCAATGATTATGAACTTATTTAAACGTGCAATAACAAGTATTAAAAGGACACCTATCAAATCATCAATTTTATTCTTATTGATACTTTTACTCGGATCTTTAACTATAGGGGCGGTTGCAGTAAGAAATGCAGTTCAAGCTACTGAGGGTAATTTGCGGCAGAATATGCTTCCGATTGTTTTGATTGAGGAATCTGACGAGATTGCAAATGTCACCCTTGATGATGAAAGGTGGCTTGAACGTGGATCTTTAACACCTGAGATTGTCTATGAAATCGGCGCTTTGCCATATGTTGATTACTTTGATTATAGAATGAACTCACAAGTATATTCTTATGATGTTAGGCCTTGGTATCCTCACGCAGACCTTGAGGAAGAACTTAGCAATGTCGGAATGCTACACTACACGCCTGCGGGCTACGGTCTTACTGTGAGTGGAGTATCACACCCTGATTTTATTGATAAGCGCCTTGGTTTATTAGAAATAACAAGTGGAAATACTTTTACCGAAGCACAATTACGTGATGGGGGATATGTAGCGGTTGTGTCAACGCTTTGGGCTCGGCAAAACTATTTAGAAGTTGGTGATATTTTTGAATTAAAGAATGCTATTTTTGACTGGCCAACAGCACATACTCAGGAAATAGTAGCATATGAATCTTATGAATTCGAAATTATTGGATTATTCGATATTGAGATGCCAGCTGGCTTTAACTTGCCAGTTAATGAATGGGAACCTGAAGAAGGGCATGCATTTTGGCAGCTAAACAGTATTTATATTCCCAATACCATCGTAAGAAGGATTAACCACTCTAATCAAATCATGCAAGCTGAGATTTTTGACTTTGAATTAGAGACTTTCTGTTATTGGTTAGCTCTACGACCAATCGTTTTTACTTTACATGACCCTCTCTATTTTGAAGCTTTTAGTGATGCAGTATTGCCAATGCTTCCAGGTTTTTTTGAACCTTATGCTTACTCTAATCGTTTTGAGGCGATTGCGTCTTCTATGTCCTTGATGCTTGATATAGCTGATACTGTTTTAATCGGTGCTGTTGTTGCTTCAATCATCATTATCGGTTTGACGATAGTATTGTTTCTTTATGACCGTCGCCAGGAAATAGGAATTTATTTGGCATTAGGGGAAAAAAGGGTTGTAATAATTGGCCAACTTTTAACCGAAATTAGTATCATTGCAGTAGTTGCTATCTTGCTATCGGTTTTTGTTGGTAATGCTATTGCAAGCTTTATGTCGCAAACCATATTAGAAAATGAGCTTTCCCATATCGTCTTTGATGATCGTTCCATTTTTGATGAAGTAGATCATTTTGAGTCTCTGGTTGGATTAGCACCACCATTAAGTGGTGAAGAAATGATAGAATTGTTTGATATTTCGCTAAGTGCTCAAAATGTGATTGTCTACATGATCGTTGGAATAACAGTAACTTTAATTTCAGTTATTATACCGCTCATTTATGTACTGAGGTTAGAGCCTAAAGAAATTTTATTGTAGTATGAGCGTGATGCTGTAACGAAATGGCAACCCAAAGCAAAAGTCTTAATTCTGCGGAGAATCGCAGGTTAAGACTTTTATATCTTTGGAAGACCTTTCTCGAATATATCAATAATACACGGTACTACTCTATCATCGACAGTGTCGGTTTTTGTGATTTTCACATTATTTCCGACATTTTAATGTCGGCTTTTTCATGTTTTTCGATAATTTCCGATACTTCTTCATCAACAGTGTCGGCTTTTTGTGATTTTCACATTATTTCCGACATTTTAATGTCGACTTTTTCATGTTTTTCGATAATTTCCGATACTCCTTCATCAACAGTATCGGCTTTTTGTGATTTTCGCATGCTTGGAATCCCCTTAACGAAATTAAAATTATTTTGCTGCAGCTCCTTTTTATTAGAGTTTCTTATGTTTTGAAAAATAAGCACCAACATTGTTGCTATTCTACATTAAAAGTGATATGATTAATGGCAGCAGTTTTTTGTCAAACTTTGTCTGTTTATTGGATAGAATTTTAAGCTAAAGAGAAAATGTTTTAGTCAGAAGGTGCAGCTTTGATGTAGTAGATGAAGTTCTAGTATCAATAGTTGCAGAGTAAATATTTAAAATGAGGTGAATGGTTAGTGATTGAAGAGCAAGAACAACGGTATATGGTTTTTAAATGGTTGAGAACCAACTATTGGACTTCTTTATTAGTCTGTTTATTGGTTAGCGTGCTAGGGGGATCTGCCTTTGCGTTCGGAATTAGCGGTTTAAGGTTAAGTGATTTTTTAAGTCAATATTTTGCTTCAGATCGTATATTAGCTAATGGATTGTTTACTATTGCATTTTTATTTTTTATTTCAATCCCTATTTCAATCGGAAATGCCAGATTTTTTCCACAGGCATTGGAAGGTGAGGGCAAAATCAGTGATGTGTTTTATGCGTTTAAGCCGAAATATTATTGGAACGTTATACTTGTTGAGGCTGCACGTTATGCCATATTAGCGGCAATTATCATACCAATAGTACTCTTAATTACTTACAGTGATAATGATTTAGCAACGTTTTTACTGTGGGGTACCGCTTTAGCACTTGCCATGCCACCATATTACAAGTATAGATTTTCACCCTTTATTTTAGCACGATACCCTTATATGCGCCAAAAAGAAGTATTTAGTATTAGCACTGAATTGACGAATCGTAAAAGATGGCGATTATTTGTTATTGATTTATCATTTGTCGCGTTATTTCTTGTAGGGAATCTGTTTTTTGGTATAGGGGGTTTGTTACTTGCCCCTTATTATGAAGGGGTAGTTGCAATGTATTATTTGGATTGTGTAAGAATTCAAGAGGAGGAGAGTGAAGATGAGTAAGAAAGGTCATCAATTTCGGCCTGATGTGCTGAGATTGATTATGATATTTTTTGCTATGATAATAATATGTAGTACAGATGTAACTGCAAACAACAATACATTAAATGAAATTTACGTTACGACCGAAGAAGAATTAAGAGCAGCATTTAGAAATAGAAATGCTATTATTGTTGTCAATACAACCATTCAGCTAACAGAGGAAGCTATTGAAGTTAATGGGAATATAACATTACAGGGTGATGGTGTTATTGAAGCAACAGGCAGATTTGAACACTTTATTGTTAACGAAGGTGCTGAATTTACACTTGCAGGTGATTTAACACTTCTAAGTGTTGCGAGTAGTAGATTTGGTGGGATAACTGTACATGGAACTTTAAACATGCATGGTGGTGTCATAAGGGATAGCGCAAATAGCGGTGTAAATGTCTCTTATGGAACTTTTAATATGTATGGTGGAAAGATTATCTATAATGAAAATTTATCCAGCTCTCAACCGCGTGGTGGCGGTGTCAATTTGAGGAGAGCAACTTTTAATATGTATGATGGCTTAATTGCAAATAATATTGGTAGTGGTGTGTCTGCTAGAATTAATAGTATGATTAATATCTATGGCGGTGTAATTAGTGATAACGAGGGTTACCGGAGTGGGATTGACCTCGTTAATAGCTTCTTGGTTATATATGATGGGGAAATCAGAGGAAGTTCTTTAACTAATAGCAATACAATCACTCTTATGATAGAGTCTCATGCTGCTATTCATGGTGGTGTGATTGATGGAGGGATACTCAAATATGCCTTTAACACACTTTCTGCAACAGCAGGTGAAATTGATCATATATTTATTGATCATAATTTTGATCATTATTTCAATGATAGTGTTGCATTAGGTTCCAATGTTGTGATTCATAGCATTCAAGAATATGAGGGGGCACAACCTCCCTGGAGTGCACCACCTCGCTGGAGAGCATCACATCGCTGGAGTATTTCACTTTTTCAGCCATATATTTATGTGGGTGTTGTCGTGGTCATTTTGATTTTTAAATTAGTTCGTACGATTATCTTTTTTAGAACTTGGAAACGAATAAAGCAATATCGACTAGAGAAATTGAAAGAAGATGGGGTGATTTGTTGTGAATAAACTAGGTAAACTACTGATTGATTATCATATCATCTTAATTATTATGATCGTTTTACTGTTTCCATTTTTACAATTTCGCACTGTTCAAAATGAAATTATCGTAACAAATGAGTCTGAGCTTATGAAAGCGGTTAATCATCCAGAGGCAAATATTATTATTAATGATACCATTTATCTGGAGAGTTATGTCGCTATTAATAATGAGGTAACCATCGGCGGAACAGGTGTAATTACAGTAGCTAATCCACATCGCCATTTTGTTGTGAGGGAAAATGGGATTTTAACATTAGTTGGGGATTTGACACTTACACAGCAAGAAGGATACACAGGATATGGCGGTGGCATTACAGTAAATGCCGGTGTGTTAGTGATGCATGGTGGTCATATTACAGGTAATAATTGGTTGATTGCGCCCGAGGATTTGGGTCAGCGGTTTATAGATGACCATATTAACCGTTACCGTATTGGAAGTGGCGGCGGAGTCCGTGTTGCTAATGGCGGTTTATTTCGCGTGTATGATGGTCTGATTTCTCATAATGAAGCAAATTATGGTGGCGGTGTCAATCTGATAGACTTTGGAAGTCGATTTGTGATGCGTGGTGGTTATATTCAATATAATTATGCAGAACTTGGTGGTGGTCTCCATCATTCTGGTTATTTTAGCCCATCTCCTCCGCCAATGATTGCTCTTCGAATATATGGAGGGACAATTAATGAAAATACAGCACGCTTTGTGGGTGGAGGCGTATATTTTATAGGATCGTCCGGTGCTAATTTACATGGGGGTCAGATCAGAGACAATCAAGCTGCTGCACATGGCGGTGTTTATTCACGTTTTATAAATACTGGAACAGGAGTGCGTATTACTAATAACTATCCAGCCAATTTTAATGAACATAATATGCTTTTTTATTGGATTATAACACCAACAGTAACTCGACTAGTCCCTGTCTTTATAATAGCAATTATTGGGTCTGTATATAGTGAAAGAAAGTGTAAGAAAAAAAGTATTTTTGAAGATTGGCTACGTTCACACGATTAAAGAATTGTTGTGGTTACAATAAAAGCTTTATCATTCTGACGCACTTTAGTGAGTCAGAGCGATAAAGCTCTTTTTATTTTATAATGGCTCCGTACTCATCAACAACAATTACGATTTTCTCCTACTTTTGTGTACAAGGCTACAAGCCAACGGAATTCTCGCTTTACTTCTTGATTAGGAAACTCAAGAATATATTCTTCACACCCTAGATCCTCCGCAATGGTCAAATAGCCAGAATTTACTAACAATCCCCATAATGTTTCTGGTGCCTCTAATTCCATAAATGCCGCTTCCAGATTAACATACACTTCAACCTTCCCATCCCTAATCAATTCCTCAAACTCCTCGGAAAAATCTGCTTCTGTATTTGAAACAAGTTCTCTAATAAGCGTATTTGTTGATGAATTTATCCAATAGGGCTTTAATTTCTTTTTAAGCATATATTTTAAAATCGACCATGGGTTGTAAACTTTTACACCTCCAAAGATATAACCATTGTAGTAATTTCTAATTTCTTCAGTATGTTCAAATCCATTATCCTTTAACGCCTGGGTCGTTTCTCTTTCTGTTAGTCCAAAATAAGGAGCATAAATTTCGTCTACTACTGTATAGACGACAAAATTATTTACTTCGGAAAAAATGCTTTCTTTTGCGACTCTCTGAATCCCCGTAAGTAGAGCTCGCCCTAAGTAGTCATTTCCCTTTAGCGCATCTCCTAAAAAACTACCATAGACACCTTTGGAAAATTTCTCCCTAAACCCCATATCATGGGCTTTGATTAATGGTTGATCATATTCATCAATTAGTACTAATGGATTCTGTTTGTAAAACACACTAACTGATTTTATCAGTTCTGTTAACCCACTTTTTAGTAAAGTAATATCAATTTTATAGGACTTCGCCTCAGCAGTTGTATCTTCCTTTTCCTTGACCTCTTTTAACATATCATATATTTGGTAAAATGCAAAATAATCGTTACTTGCTTGATCAACTATATCACTGAAAATCGACTCATATCGTAAATATTCACTTCTAAGAGCTTTTGCTAAACTAATGCACATTTCACCCATTGTTGTTCCTGAACAGTTTTTTAAAGTCAGGTATATCACTGGTCTTGTGTTCAATTGAGACCCATGTTCTGTATCCATTATTGCAAGCCCTTCAAATATCGTTTTACTATCTTTCGTAATGTCAAAAAATTCTCGTAAAGTAGTCATATTTAATGTCTTACCGAATCTGCGCGGTCGAGTAATTAAAGAAACTTTATTTCTATATGCTAAAAAATCTCTTATCATTAGCGACTTGTCAATGTAGTAATAGCCTTCCGTTCTTATTTCCCTAAAATCATCAATTCCAATTCCAAGTGTTTGGTTCATCATACTCACGCCCTTTCATAACTAACTAGTATAAGTATACATGATTTTTCTAAAAAAGAAAAGGAGTCCCCCAAATTATACATCAAGCTTTTCGTACATCTTAACTGTAAATAAATATGAAAGGCCAAGTAAAATCAGGGGAGCAATCACATTAAAGATCGCAATTTGATTAAATGACAAATCTAATCGACTTCCTAGCCACATTAAAAATCCCACAACAGCAAAGTTTCCTAAGAAAACAATAATAACAAGAAGTTCTTCTTTACCTTTGAAAATAGTGTAAGCCAAAGGGTAGTAAAGAGCACAAGTTAAAAGGGCAGTCCCCAAAGAAATTAAGGTCACGTTCATAGTAATCTGGGTCGGAGAAGCGAATGTATGAATGAATTCCATTACAGGTTCAATCCCGCCAAGAGCAAAGCTACCATACTCAACAATATTTAAGCTATCAAAAAGATGGGCAATCATAACGATCAAAATTGTCATTACGAGTGCAATTATGGTCATCATTAGATAAAAAGTATACTTTGCTGTAATAACATCTTTTCGCCTTATAGGCATAGACAGTTGAAATTTTTCCCATCTATTTGCTTTATCCTCACTGGCACTACCTAGTACGGAGAATGTCGCAATGAAATTAATACTTACAAAGCCAAACATCGGTGTTGCCCCAGTAACTAGAAAAAAGATAGCAAAAAATAATACGAGAACGAATGTCATCATTAAGTGTCCTTTTGCACTGAAAAATAAGTATAAAATTAATCCTTTAAGGGGTTGTCTTTTCATTCTGGTCGTTCTCCTTTTACAATCATCAGCATAATGTCTTCAATGGAAATATCATCAACAACAGCTTCACGATATTTTTTCTGGATAGCATGCTTATCAGCAATTAACACGTTAATTTGATGGTCTCTCTGGCGGTAAGTAATGATATCCTCTTTTGTCATTTCGGCAAACTGTAACTATTTTAAG
>Ga0123355_10012004_pt1 | contig 13395 bp, 10 predicted proteins | sample TergutEmb28metaG_3_FD_89872 | JGI IMG/M metagenome (GOLD analysis project Ga0123355, IMG submission 89872) | Embiratermes neotenicus P1 segment gut microbial communities from Petit-Saut dam, French Guiana - Emb289 P1 | ecosystem: Host-associated > Arthropoda: Insects > Digestive system > Gut ...
AAGTAGAAACAAAGGGATAAAACATAAGGAGCATTTGGAACGATGTCGGACGGGCACATTCAGAGATATATTCCGCGCAAGACGCGCGTTAAGACCGAGTTCGTTAAGGGTATCACTGGCGGCGACCTGTTTTATCTTGCAATCGCAGGCTCGGCGTTTTTCATCGTTATTTTTACGGACATTCAAATTATCGGTCGCATGATGCTCGCTTTTCTTATACTGATTATCTTTGGTATTGGGTTTATTCGTGCCGGTGGTGAGGACACGAGAGTCTATCATCTGTCATGGAGTTTCTTCAAATATGTGGCCTACGCCAAACGTTATGCCAAGATTACGGGCGGCGGATACAAGGACATAAAGCTGCTTGTCCCTTATCGCGGAATTGTTGATGGCAAGTTCATTGACTATCATGGCGAGTACTTCGGTATGGTTGTCGAGATTACGCCGGTCGAGTTCGGGCTTTTGGATACCCAAAAGCAAAACATGATGGTGAACTCGTTTGCTAATGCTTTGCGCCGAATTGGCTCGTCTCAAACGGGTAGCTTAATTCGACTCGAGCGTGGAATGGTGCTAGACAAGTACATAGACTATGAAACCGAAAAGTACGAGGCGATGCTGCGAAATATTGAAACCGGTGCTATGACCGAAGCCGAGGTCGAGGCGCGTGAAGTTGTTTTCCAAGAGCGCGGGATGCTGCTAGAATTTCTGAACGACGAGGAAAAGATTTTTAAGGGTTGCTTTTACCTTTGTGTTTTTGATAGAGATAAGACGACTCTTGAAGCTACTATCCAGGGTGTCAGGGGATCACTGAGCGGTGGCTCTGCGCACATTGAAAACAGATTGATAAAAGGAAAGGATCTTGCGATCTTCCTTCGCGCGAATTACACAAAAGACTTTGACGAGCGCGAATTGAGCAACTTGCCTGATGAGAAGGTTATGAACTGGATTACTCCGAACAAGGTTCAAATCTCGTTCATGAATGCTTCGATTAATGGCTTGCAAAGAGCAGGTCTAACGGTAACGGACTATCCGATTGACGTTGGCAATGCTTGGCTGTATGGATTGTTTAACATGCCTGGTTGCCGTGCCATTCTGAATTTCAACATGGTTGATAAAATGACAAGTGAAAAAATCATCGACAAGGCGATTATCGAAATGAAAACCCAAATGGGTGACAGTGGTAAGAGTTCTCACCAAATCGACCGCAACACACAACTCGAGACCATAACCAACCTTCTTTATGAGATTAAGACGGGTAACGAGGCGATGTATGAGTGTAACATTCACTTAACTCCTGATTGGGAAATCCGTAAAGAAGTCAAGGCAAAGATGCGTGAAGAAGGCTTCAAGTTCAGCGAACTTATGGGGCGACAGGTGGATAGTTTCTTATCAAGTAACGTTACCAGGTTGGATACATTTGAGAATTACTCGCGTGGTATTCCGACGACAACAGTCGCGGCCAGTTTCCCATTCATCAGCGACATGTTGCAGGACGAGCGAGGTATCTGCCTGGGAACAAACAGTTATCCTGTATTTATTGATTTTTTCAAGCGTGATAATGTTCGCGTTAACAGTAATATGATTATCATCGGTAAATCGGGTTCTGGTAAGTCCTTCGCGACGAAATCAATCTTGGCCCACTTGGCAGCGGATAACACAAAAATTTTTATTTGCGACCCGGAGAAAGAATATGTCGCAATGGCTAAGAAACTGCATGGTAACACTATCGACGTTGGTAATGCGGGAAGGGGTCGATTTAATCCGTTCCACGTGTATCCAGCTATGCTCGATGATGAGGACGGGGAAGAATTCGATGACACATTTGAGTCACATCTAAGATTCTTAGAATCTTTCTTCAAGATTGTTATGGAAGGTATCCGTAACGATGCCTTGGAGGCCCTGAACGGTCTTGTTGCGATGCTGTATCGAATGAAGGGGATAGACAAGTACACCGACTTTGCGCAATTGCAGCCAGAACACTTTCCGATATTTGACGAACTGTTTGAGCTTGCAAAGCGTTACTTTGATGCGGCTACAGACGACTTTTCTAAGGTCAACTACCGCGTCCTTGTTACGTATTTGGAAAAATTCGCACACGGCGGACGATACTCGGGTCTTTGGAATGGACCAGCGACAATTCGTACTAACGAGAACTTTGTTTGTTTCGACTTTTTGACTCTTCTTGCGAACAAGAACCAGATTGTTGCAAACGCCCAGATGCTTCTTGTGTTCAAGTACCTAGACGGTGAAATCATCAAGAACCGTGAGTACAACCAAAAGAACAACGTTAAACGAAGAATTATCATCGTTGTGGATGAGGCGCACGTATTCATTGACGAGAAGAAGCCTATTGCTTTGGATTTCATGTTCCAGATGGCTAAGCGTATTCGTAAGTACGATGGTATGCAGATAATCATCACCCAGAACGTTAAGGACTTTGTTGGGTCTCCAGCGATTGCGAAGAAATCTTCCGCGATCATAAACGCGTCGCAATACTCTATGATTTTCTCGCTGGCGCCAAATGACATGTCTGACCTTGTGACTCTTTATAAGAATGCCGGTGGTATTAACAAATCCGAACAAGAAAGCATCGTTTCCAACGCAAGAGGTCAATGTTTCTTCGTGTCAGGCCCAATGAACAGAACGCTGATTTCCGTGGAAACCAGTGACGAGATCAGGTCATTGTTTGAGTAGCTAAGAAGAAAAACCCCGTTGCACTACGGGGTTTTTAAATATGGGTATATGGGTTTAACGCTCGCAGTGTTCCTGTGTGAATTCAAACCAGCCACGTCCGCATTCACGTCCGCGCTCGCCTTCACCGTGCCCACCACCACCACCTTGACCATGTTCACGCTCTCCGCGACCACAGTCATGGTTTCCATGGCAGTTTTCACGTCCGCAGTGTCCGTGCTCGCGCTCGCCTTCACCATGTCCGTGTCTTACTTCGTGGCAACGTACTTCGCAACGGCAACGACGTTCTTCACGCTTTGGTTGTTCCCAGTGAATGTGAATCGGACGGCAGCAACGTGGTCGACAACAGCGTGGACGGCAAAAAAGTTCTCTTAAACAGTGCATAATTTATTTCTCCTTATATATCGTTTGTAATTGGGAGGGTACCATCTCCTGCTTCAGGGTATGCAAAAAAAATCTTAGTTGATAATTGAATGAAAGAGATATATAGTTTATTGGGGGCATATTGGGGTAAGCAAGAAGAAACGTCCAAATTACGGGGTTGGTCTTCGTAAGTGGTTGTTTATATGGGTGTTCTTTATATTAGTGCAAGAGGCTCTTGCGCTATATTTTCCAATGTTGCTTTTTAACGTTACCAGCACAATTTCTGAAAGTATCGACAATATAAATCTTGGCTTTGCAACCAGCGGTGAAATCATTAGGGATATAATCCTTAGCTCGTTACTGGTCTTTGGGTTTATTGTTCTGATTATGATTGTTGCTTTTGCTGCGGATTTCTTTGCATCATTTTATTCGGATAATTATCAGAAAGCGATTCGAAAGAATTTATTTGATAAGTTCCAGCGCGTCTCAACGCATACTCTGGAAGAGTATGGTCAAGCAAAAGTTATGCCGATTATGATGAACTGCAGTAACTGGATGAAGGATTATCGCCGTCGAGCAATTCAAGCAGTCATCTTTATACCAGTTGCAATATTAGGTAGCTTTGTCATGATGTTCACGCTTAGTGTGAATTATTCTTTGATTGCATTGGCTTCGGTTCCAATAGTTATATTATTCTTTATCTGGCAGTCTAGGAAAATAGCAAAATACTTTCCAAAAAGTATCCCTGCTTACGACGAGTATTTCCACAGTGTTAAAGAGGGCATAACCGGAGCGAAAGACATCCGAATTCTTGGTAAAGCGGAAGAGCGAAGTGAGATTTTCGCAAAATATGTTTCCGACCAACAAGACCAGAACATAACGCATAACAAGGCCTTAAACCTTTCGCCTGCGTTTAACAGTATCCTGTTTACTTTGATTACCGTTATTATTATTATTTATGGCGCGCACACAAGCATGACCGATGCGCATGACCTGGTTGTTTTGAACACAATTCTGCAGTATATCTTACGTGTTCAGATGGGGTCGCATTTAGTGTTCTCTTGGTTTGTGGCGCACCTGCCACGCTACAGGCAGACTCTGTTGCGTGTTGATGAGGTATACGCATTGCCAGAAGAGGTGCAACCTGAGGGACTTCGCAACATTCCAAAGATGGCAGAACCTAGCTTAGATCTAAGCAACGTTACGTTCAAGTACCACAACAAAACGACTGCGCTTGCCGATATAAATATGAAGATTTTTCCGAACACCAGGGTAGCGATTGCAGGCGGTTCTGGCAGCGGTAAAAATATGTTCGCTAACCTTTTTCTTCAGTTCGCGCAACCGAATGAAGGCACAATATCTATGAACGGAATCGTGATCAGTTCCATCAACCCTGCAACGTGGCGCAAGGAAGCTGTGTCTTATTGCTCTGCGAATCCAAAGTTCATCCCAGCAACAATTCGCGACAACATGAAATTGTTTAATCCGAATGTTACGGATGAAGAAATTATGCAAGTCTTTTATGACTTAGACGCTAAGGCTTTCCTGCGGAAGTTCGGAGGCAACATTCTTGATTTTGATCTAGGAAAGAATATGCTGAGCGATTCGGCGAAGAACGTATTGAACCTTGTTCGTTGTATTCTTAAGCCTGCGAACTTTTATATCTTTAACCAATGTTTCGAGGGTGTGCGTCAAGAATATGTGACGCGCCTGATGACGAAGTTGCGTCGTGATAAGAAGACTTGTATTTTCATTACATATGACAGTTTTGTGTGTAAGGCGTGTAATAAGGTCTATGTGTTGAAGGCTGGGCGCATTACTGGTGAAGGCAAACATGGCGACCTGTTGGCTTATAACTCTGACTACAAAAAGTTCTATGCATCTACTAGCGGTACCATCATACGTGACGAAGAGACGATCGAGGAAGTGATAACAGAAATAGAAGATGTCGAGACGCAAAGGACTGACGTTGTGGTTGATTTGGCTGGTGCAGTGGTAACTAACTAGGTATAAAAGGAGGGGACATGTCAAAAGTGGTAACAATTCGTAACAAACGCGACAAGCGTGCAACGCCGCCAATCTTTCGCGTGTTCTCTTTTTATAAGGACTTTAAATGGCGCATTCTTGCCATTCTGCTGGTAGGTATTGTTGGTATTGTTTTGTTTTCAGTGACGCCTATATTCTTCCGAAGCGTGTTTGACAGTCTTGGCTACACAATCATGGCTGGTGTCAGTCCGCAGATGCAGTTTATTTATGTGCAACTTGCTATCTTTGGGGTGTTTATACTAATCAACGAATTATTTACAGTCTTTTGTATGTTTGTCTTGTTGCAGTATGAACGTGTCATCAAGGTTGAAAAACTTATCGAAGTTAAAGGTAAGCTGGATAAAGTTCCTATCAGTTTCTTTGAAAAATATTCTACCGGGGACCTGACCCGAAGGGTTGGAGATTTGGTTACCGGTATTATCAATACGACCCTTGTCGTTGTGTTTAGAATATCTCGTACTATTTTCTTTTGCATTACAACCATCATTATTATGATGTCGATTAACTGGATACTTGCACTAGTTGTTATCAGTTCTTTGCCACTGAGTATTCTGGTCGATAAATTCGTGTCAAAGCGCACACAAAAATTCTTTAACACCCACAACAAAGTGGCTTCAAACGCCTTCAAGTACGTAGAGCAGACGACCAGCCTGCATGGCTTTTACAGAATGCATGGGCTTTCTGGCACGGAAGACGAATACAACGAAGTCAACAATCGCCATGCAAAGGCCATGGTTGGTGAAAACGTTTCGATTTCCTTCAATACAATTTACATCACATTTATCCAGAACTTTATGAGTCTTTTGGTGACAGTAGTATTTGGTATCCTGTTCGTGAACCGAGTTGTGCCAGAATTCGGTGCCTTGCCGGCTTTCCTTATATATGGAAACAGATTCTTGGCCCAAGCCGTTATCGTTACCGAGTCTACTAACTTGCTTCAAGCCGTCAACGCGCGTGCTGCATACGTTTTTGATATTCTGGACCAACCTGAGATGTCTCGTGGTGATGAGCATATTGAAATCGAAAGCATCAAAGATATTCAGTTCAAGAATGTTTCGTACGAAGCCAACGGCGAAAAGATACTTCGGAAAATCAACCTTACTATTCCTCAGGGTTCGTCCATTGCTATTGTTGGTCCTCATGGAAACGGCAAAGGCACTATGGTAGAACTTCTTGCAAAGCTGCTGCAGCCAACCAGTGGGCAAATTTTGATAGACGGAGTGCCGCTTAGTGTTATTAAGAGTCGCAGTTATTATCACCGAATGGGGATAGCGTTCGAAAAACCTTTCATCTTTCGCGGGACGGTTGCCGAGAATCTGTTATATGGAGTGCGTCGAACACTGCCAGAGCATGTTATGGGCGTCACGAAGAAATTGGGTAGTCACACGTTTATCGAGCAACTGCCTGAAAAATATGAGACTATGCTTAGTGAAGATACATCAAAGTTGACGCGTTCACAGAAGCAAGCTATTAACATGGCGCGAACTGTATTGCAATCTCCTGATCTTGTTATTTTCTCGGATGCAATGAGCTACGCAGATACCATGACCGAGGCAGAGACCTATCAGAAAATTATGAATATTGATAAGAAGCAAACTACTATTTTTATCACTCAGCACTTATCGGCGATAGAAAAATGCGACATGATTGTTTATGTAGAACGTGGTCGCATCGTAGAGATGGGTACGCATACCGAATTGATGAAGAAAAAGAAAAAATATTTTGAAGCGTTTATGTCGAATTAAACGTCAACCGAATTATCTAAAGTAGGTAAGCCAACGATTTGGAATTGACTGGAATTGATTTTGTACTTATTGGTTCCGTCTTTTTCTAGTTTCTGCGGGTTGGTGAAATATAGCTCTGTCCAACCTGTTACGGCGACACCCAAAAAGCTGTGCATAGTCAGGTTCAGTTTTATCTTTGTAAAAGGATTAATAATGTCAGTGGTATAGAACTCGCTGTCTTTGTTAACAATCAGATTAATCGAAACCTCCTGGCGCTTTTCCTCGTCATTATAAAGGATTAACGCATGGAAATTCCCAGAGCACGGAACAAAGTTATGCATCTTGTCTGCTCGGTCCAGGCGGAATTTTCTGAACTGGATAGAACTGACTGCGTTTCCGACGACGACTCGAATGGGGATTTTGACTGTTAGAAAGAAATAATTGTCAAAATTCTCTTTAACATCCTCTAGATCTATTCCTTTCTCGCGCATGTAAAACTTGAAATCTTGAGTTTGGCGCAGGCGCTCTACATAACGTTCGGGTTCAATGAAGATAAGTAGGCTGTCGAAAAAATCGACAATTGTGTGGTTTGATGCAATGAATTGCAGGTTTCTGAATGATTCGGCCCGCGCGTTGGCATCTGCGCTGGATCGGGAGGATGTTTTCCCTTGCTTCATAACCAAGTAACTGAAAAGCGATGACGACAGAACAAGTCCAAGTGAAAGGACGTTACTCAGAATCTGGAAGGTTGATGTCTGTATGATGTCTCCTGGCATCAATTGTGATACTACGAAAAGGCCAACTATCACGATGGTGAAAGCGCTGAGAAGTATTACTAAATTCCTTAAGCTCATAACGATAAATATACCATATAGATTATGCCCTGTAAATTGCTTTATGCTGTTTTATGGTGATGATGGCGTTTGAAAGGGGATAGGTTACTTAGCTTGTATCCAGTTTATTCACGCGAAGAAGTGTAACATGACAATCGCCCCCTGTTGAAGAGGGGCGATTGTACTAAGCCTTCTTTTCTTTGACTTTTGAGGCTCGTGTCGCAGCCCTGCGATGCCTAATCACATCAAGATTGTGCCTCAGTAACCCAAGGAATTCAGATAGTGCAGCAAGTTCATGTGCGTCAAATTCCTTTGCTGCTATTATTGAAACGCTGCTTGCTAATGCAACAATCTTTTCGCTCTCTTCCACACTTCATTGTATGCAATAATAATTTATTTTCTAATCTTGCGCTTGAATGCAAGAAGTGACATTGCAAAACCTATAACGATTAGGCCACCAATCCAAAGTAATGCCTCAAGTGTTCGAGCCTCGCCTATACCCAAGAAAAGATAGCGCAGCGTATCAATAATAGGAGTCACAGGTTGATAGTTTGCAAAGTATCGGAAAGCGGCAACCATTGTGGCGGTGGGAACAAACGCACTTGATAAGAAAACAAGTATTTGGGCAAGGGCAGGGATGCCAGCAGAACCTTCGACAGTTTTGCATAATAAACCGAACAGTACACCAAGCCACGACATCGCAAGAACAAAGCCAAGTATTATGCCGATTGCGCCAAACCATTGTAGGGTATTTGCGTCTGGTCTGAATCCCATAGCGAAGCCAACTGCGAATAATAAGGCTACTGCAATAAGTGTGCGTGTAGCTGCGGCCAATACATGACCAACTATGAACGAGGATCTTGAGATCGGTAAGGAGATAAATCTATCTAGAACCCCTTTTGATGCGTCCGAGCATACGACGGTTGCTTGTGTCATTGCACCTTGGCAAATTGCTACTGCCATGACACCAACAAAGACAAAGTTAATGTAAGAGCTGTCGAAAAGCGCATCGTCCATCGCGCCACCGAACAGGTACGTGAACAAGACCAATAAAACTACTGGAAGGATAACGGCCATGAAAAAAGTTTCAGGGTTTCGCCATCCGAGTTTCATGCAGCGACGATACATCGTTTTTGAATCTATTAAAAATTGTTTCATTAACTTCTCCCTCCAGTTTTATTTACAACGGATAAAAATACATCTTGAAGGGTAGGCATGTCCTTTTCGAACTTGGCTGTTTCAATATCCTTAAGAGATTTTTTCAGCTGACCAATTGTGCCCTCGATTGCAATAACCCCGCCATCGATTACAGCAACGTAATCCGCAAGCGCTTCTGCCTCTTCCAAATATTGAGTCGTAAGAAAAATTGTCTTGCCCTGATTTCATAGTTCCTTAATCATGTCCCAAAGTTTCAATCTGCTTTGTGGGTCGAGGCCAGTGGTTGGCTCGTCCAAGAAAATTATCTTCGGGTCACCCAGAAGTGACATGGCGATATCGGTTTTCCTCTTCATGCCGCCAGAGTATGTTTTGACTAACTTGTCGGCGGACTTTGTTAAGTCAAACAACTCAAGTAACTCATCGATCTTTTCCTTGTAATTTTTCAGGCGTCTAAGGTTGGCAACCAAAATCAAATTTTCTCGTCCGGTCAACATCTCGTCAACCGCCGCATATTGACCAGTTAAGCTAATCACTTCGCGGACTTTGTTTGGTTGCCTATGCAGGTCATATCCACAGACCTTGACATCGCCGGCTCCCATAGTTGTAAGAGTGGCAAGAATTCGCACGGTCGTAGTTTTTCCTGCGCCGTTTGACCCTAACAGTCCAAAGACTTCGCCAGCCTTGACTCGGAAGCTTACTCCTTTGAGTACCTCATTGTCTTTGAATGATTTTTTTAAATTGTCTACTCTAATCACTGTTTCTTTATCCATTCATTGAATCCCCTTTGTTTCTTAGTTTATTTACTCGACCTGCCACAAAGTCCCATTTGTCCCAAAACCTTAGTAAAGCATTTTTACCTTCTTCAGTGATGACGTAGATTTTTCGTGGCGGACCGTCCCTGGATGCCTTTTTCTGAATTTTGACAAGCTTTTTGGCAGTGTGTCGAATAAGAATCGCATAAACGGTTCCTTCCACAACATCCGAGAAACCAATCTCGTTTAGCTTGCGCGTGATTTCATATCCATATGTTTCTCCGCGACTGATAATTTCCAGTACACAACCATCAAGCAGCCCTTTCAACATGTTTGATATGTCTTTCATATCGCTATACCTCCTTTTGTTCACCGTAGCAGTATACTACTATGCAGAGTATATAGCGTTGCAGAGTAGTTGTCAACAACTAGATTCATTCTTATTCAAAGAGAGACAGTTGCTTTGTTTTGCTTTCGTATCTTTGCAAGTATGCAAATATCTCTTTTGTGCTGTGCATTATTCCATGCTGTTTGCATGTTCGTTTAAAGCTGCTGTTCAACTTGGATACGTTTGGACTGGGGCAGTTATACGAATTTCCAAACGTGTCAATATACTTTTGTTTCATCCCGGGAAATAACTTGTCGAGTGACTTGTAAAAATAATCCCTGCTGCCTTCTCGCATTGTCGTTCCAAATCCAAAACCTAGAATTCCTTTTACTTTTGCGCGAACACAATAATCAAGAATACCGCGTAAATTTTCTTCTGTATCGTTTATGAATGGCAAAAGAGGGCAGAGCCAAACGACCGTGGGAATCCCTGCATCGCGCATGATTTCTAGCACTTTGAATCGTTCCAGTGTCGTCGAAACATTAGGCTCGATCTTTTTGCAAAGGGCTTCATCAAATGTGGTCAAAGTGATATTCACAACGCACTTGGTTTTTTCGTTGATTGCCTTTAATAAGTCAAGATCACGCAATATTCGTGCGGACTTGGTTAGGATGCTGACGCCACAGTTGTATTTCAGGATAAGTTCAAGACTTCCACGGGTAAGTTTCAATTCTTCTTCTAATGGAATATATGGATCGCACATAGCGCCTGTGGTTATCTGGACGGGTTTGCGCTTCCTGCGCAGTTGTTGTTCTAGTATTTTCAACGCATCGCGCTTAACGCCGATATCTTCAAAGTCATGATTGAATTGATAGCATTTGCTTCGACTGTCACAATAAATGCAACCATGCGTACATCCCCGGTAAAGATTCATACCGTTTTGCGGGGAAAGTATTGTCTTATAATCCGCGTAGTGCATAGTTTTAGGATATCATATTTGAATTTGCAGGAAAAGACCAACAGAAAAGTAAATAGAACAAGACTTATTAGGGTGCCATCGTAGTATAATCATACTGTGGAAACTGAAAAGAAAAAAAGAATTCAAATCAATGTACCAACCCAGGCAACATCTAAGGAAAAAGCCGAGCACTTTAAAAAAGTTTTGAAACCCCTAGCGCTAAGTTTCGTGAAAAACGGCATTTTGCCATCATTAAGCAAAAAGAATACAACCGTGTATGCCAAAATGAGAAAAGAAACAAGAACCATACTGGATGCGTTCGCCGATGATGAGACAATGCTAAAAATTGCAGAAAGCAACCCACACATTACTGACGAGGATGTCGATAGGCTCATTGAAGCACTCACCAACAAGCCTGATTTTGAACAGGTTATTAAAAGTGTGAATGAAGCCTATGTTAACACTTGGGGCAAAGACGGGGAAGTTGTCGGAACAAAGATTTCGTATGGCATAAACAAATCAGAAGAAGAGCACTTAAATACTTTCAAAGAAAGATTTGTTGTCGATGGTTTTTTCGATGCAGAAAATCAAGATGCTCGAAAATATTTTGATACTGTTCTTAAAAGTTATGCATCACGACAAGGTAAAATCCAAACTGAATACTTTGAACAAAATGGATTATTGCCAAGTAAAGGATATGTATTTTTGGATAGTCTGCGCGCTAACGACATTATACTGGAATTTAATTTTCCATCAAGAATAATTGATAGTGCTGATTTTGGTGAATCAAGGGTTCGGCGTATGAATTATAGTTTTTATAATAATTCACCAGATTACCAAAAACTTACTTTCAAGGGGCATTTGGCGAAACGAGGTTTTGATTACATAGATGGTAGAGACTTGCAATATAGTAACAGAGCTTCAACCACTGACATCGAAAATGAAGTTTTAAAACTATGGAATGAGTCTCGGAGTGAAAGTGAAGATGCAAGACTATCACAATTATTAGCGCGCCTTGGGATTCTATATTCATCAGGAAAAGTCCCAAATGTGAAACCTAAGGAAATTCCATATTCTGCCAATGAAGTCTGTGAGATTTTAGAGTTAGATCAAATAAAAACAGGTATAAATGCAACCTCCGACCGAAATACTAGGCTTGGCTACGATAATCCTCAGATGTATTTTTGGCTTAAAAGCTTACGTGATTTTATTAACACCGAAAGTGATTTGCAAGATGAAACACTTAGCACACTCTTCAACGAATTAAAAAGCACCATGCCAACCGAATTTAAGGTGAAAGTTAAAGAGGCGGAGAAAGACATGGCTTTATTCCAATCTATCTTGGCAGGGCGTGAGGGAATCGAACCCCCCCTTACGGTTTTGGAGACCGCAGTACTAGCCGATATACGAACGCCCTAGGAGTGAGTGTCGTGGCGAGGCAAGTTTACTTGCATCGTCATGACCGAGCGACGACGGGCGGAGCGAAGCCACGCCCTAGGAGTTTGCCATACAGTGCTTGTAAATGTACAGCGAACGGGCGGAGTGAAGCAACGCCCTTAGGAGTTGTCATAAGGTTCTCGGCAAAGCCGAGGTTCTTAGGAAACAACCGAGTATACCACACCAAAACTTATAGTGCAAATAATTTACTTTTGCGTTTCACTGTGGTAATCTCGAACATGGAATTAAACAAATTAATTAAAGAAGTACAAGAGCAAGTAGGATCAGAGCGCGTATTGCTTGGATTGTCTGGTGGGGTGGACTCGTCCGTTGTTGCGGCGCTTCTGTCTAAGGCAATCCCTGGGCAGTTAACATGTATTTTTGTTGACCACGGCTTTATGAGATTGAACGAAGGCGATGAGGTCGAGGCAGCATTTGCGGGCAGTGACTTGGAATTGGTTCGTGTCAACGCAGAATCAAGGTTTCTTGCAAAGTTAAAAGGCGTAACAGATCCCGAGCAAAAGCGAAAGATTATCGGCGAAGAATTTATCAGAGTGTTTGAAGAAGAGTCAAAAAAACTCGGCAAAATTCCGTTTCTTGCACAAGGAACAATCTACCCAGATATCGTGGAATCCGGCAAGGACGGCAAGAAGGTCGTCAAAAGCCACCACAACGTTGGAGGTCTGCCAAAGGATGTTGATTTCCGTGAATTGGTCGAGCCACTGAAGATCTTATATAAAGAAGACGTGCGAGAGTTGGGGCGAATACTTGGCCTCCCTGCAGCGTTAACCGAACGCCAACCATTTCCAGGTCCAGGTCTCGCGGTACGTGTGATTGGTGAGTTAACTAAGCCAAAGTTAGACACTCTTAGACTGGCCGATGCGATTGTTAGGGAAGAGCTTGGCAAGTTTGAAAAAAAGCCAAGCCAGTTCTTCGCGGTTTTGACAAATACAGAATCTGTCGGTGTTGTAGATGGTGTCAGAAAGTACGCGCCGGTTGTCGCGGTCAGGGCAATTGAAACTGGCGACTTTATGGCTGGGGAATACTCTCAAATACCGCACTCGGTTCTTAAGGTAATATCAAATCGAATCGTTTCAGAGGTTCC
>Ga0123355_10012005_pt1 | contig 13393 bp, 9 predicted proteins | sample TergutEmb28metaG_3_FD_89872 | JGI IMG/M metagenome (GOLD analysis project Ga0123355, IMG submission 89872) | Embiratermes neotenicus P1 segment gut microbial communities from Petit-Saut dam, French Guiana - Emb289 P1 | ecosystem: Host-associated > Arthropoda: Insects > Digestive system > Gut ...
AAAAAATTAAGATGTATTAAAAAAAAAAAAAAAAAAAAAAAAAAAAAAAAAGACTGGACCTTGTGATTATATATTAGGCGGGTGAGTCATGGAACATGTAGTTATATTTGTTTGTATCTGAGTACAGTTGCATATGGTGTTATGCTACAGTTATACTTTGACATCATTTTTATGACAATTTTTAAAATAAAAAATAAATTATATATAGCCTTTGGACCAGCACCTCCTATCCCCCATTGAAAAATTCTGGGTGCACACCTAGATTGTAGCAGCTCATACAGAAGACAAAATACAATGTTCTGTATCTGGCAGAAAAATAAACCACAAATATATAAAATTGGTATCATATAACAACATAAATTACCTTAAGAGGAAATCGATTACCAATTTCAAGTGAATGGAATAGAAGGCTACAGGTCATTGTTAAAATGTCAACTCTTGTAACTATCACCCAAAATCTTCAGACTTCAGACTCCTTTAAACAGAGTCTGCAGTATCCAACAAATTTGCCTTCTATTCCCCATTAATATCTAAAACTATGTAACAAGTTCCATGTAACATGCAAAGCAATAAATAATGGTCCCATATTCACTTTTCCAACAGTGCAGAATCAGCTGTTACAGTGCTCCATACTGACTCCATCAAAGTCACTTTGAACAGTTTGGATTTCAATCAACAGCTATCTTACAACACACATGATGAAAAGTGGAAAGAAGGTAACATTAAAATATCTCAGGTAAATCCAAGGCCTAGCAAAGAAAGACACAACAGGAAGCCAAAACGGTAGGAATTGTTCAGACACATCCATACAGTATGAGGGAATATTTCAAAGCAAATTTTAAAATGTGAACCAGTGCAGTTGATTGTTAAGCAAGCACTGTAGAGGAGCAACAAGAACTGCAAAGAATGTGGACAGCTCTAGTGGAAGGCAAGGACTGCAAACAGCATGTGTTACATTTCCAATACCAGTGAGACACTAGCCTCAGTTCATGCAGGGTACTAACCTAGAGATAAAAGTCACTAAAATTTAGAAGTTAGCTTCATAAAATAATTGTATATGCTGATAAAGATGTCAGAAATCATTTACCCAAAAAGACAAATTATGTCAGCATTTTTCAAAAGTTGGGGGACAGGCTGTGAGCTTAAGGTATGGAACATGAGAAAATACAAAGAATTAAATTAAGAACAAATTTGTAAACAGGTGTAGAAGGCTATAAACTGGTAAGGAAATATGAATAATAATTCTACCAAAATAAGGAAAATGTAACAACACCATTCATGGGTTAACACTTACTGGGAAAAATAATCACAGAGAAAAACAATTAGGTCGCTAAATAAAGGATTATACATAATCACAAAAATCAATAACAGTAATACAGTTGTCAAGCTGAAATTTAAATTTAAATGCTGGTAAATTCAATTAACTGAATAAGTGTGACTGTAATGTGAAAGTCCACTTAAACAACAGCCAATAACCGGAGACATAGAGAGGGAAAGAACACGGACACCGAGAGATACGTAGAGCAGAGCAGAATCACACAGCTAATACACAGTGAACGAACCACAGTAGTACCTGTTAACAGATGAGCCTGTCATCATGCAATGAGGAGGGGGAGACTGAAACAAAACGATTAAGATTGGTTACTACACAATGATTAACCATTCTGAGATGCCTTCACATTTTGCTAGAACAAACGGTTAATTGAAAGGATTCAGGACAGCAAGGAACTGGACAAATATAAAACTGGACATGATATGGTTACCAATTTCAACTGTAAACATATAATGGAAGAGGAGAGTCTGGCAGAGGCAGGTGGCAAGAAACAGGACACTGATATCACACTCTACCTAACTGGCAGAATGAATATCTAGCAGGCTGATATTTTGTGGAAAATAAGGAAATGTGTGACAAAGCTGGAGCTATGTCAACCTTAACATGGATGCAAGTAGTACTAACAGCTAGCTGTTTTACCAAATGCATTCACGAGACTCCACACATATTTAAATTAGATTCTGTAAAAGTACTAAGCAACAGAGTCTCTTAATGACCTTGAAAAGTATTTCTGAACACTTCTAACTGAAGTGTTAAGGAGATGGGAAAGAAAGTGACATAAGGAAGTGATGTGCAAGGATACTAAAATCAGTAAATGCTATTACACACAAGGGAATGAGTAGTGATACAAGCAAGTTTGGACATTATGCATGAGGGAGTGGAAAGAACCAATAAAGAAGTGACACAAATGCAGAAAGAACACATGATGGTTTGAGTAGAAAGAAGAAGAAAATGTTTCTCTGGTGATGACAAAGCATGGCAAACATCCTCTCCATGTGCTTGTGCATCTTTAGATATGTAATGTTAGCACAGGTTTTGAACAAAGCTTTAACTTCGTAAATGTCATGATGACAGTTGCGCCCACTGAATTCAGAGGTTAGGAGATGTCCTAGTATATGAAGAAACTGTCATACTATAACTGTTCACACACTGCTTATGAGTTCTGCAGAGTAAATTTGTTTGAGAAGTATGAAATGTGGAAGCGGCATTTGAAGATACCAGCACACAGTGGTATGTATACCCATTAAAAGTGGTCGTGTAAATGAAGATGCAGTACAGAGATGGCAGTGCATGTGGAAACAGAAGTGGAAATGTGGTAGAAATGTCAGAATAATGAAGCAGGCAGAGAAAGTTCCACCCAGAAATTTGGAAGAGGAAGCAGGCAGGCAGGCAGCCAGACATCTGACCCAGTGAATATGGGTGAAGAATGGGAGTTTTCCACCCAGTCACCTGGTGCATACAGATCTAAGCCCAGCAGCAGCAAGCCACCTAAACCTACCTTCACGGGGGTGTGGGCTAGCCCTGGCCCCAGCCCGACTGGGGTGAAGGTGATGGTTCTCATGACTAGATAAAGAAGGTTCCTCGTTAGTGTTGGGCGCTCTGAGGACCCCGGACCCGACCCCGCAAGTTACCAATACTGGTGCCGGGGAAAAGCTCGCTGATATCGTGTTGGGTGAAGGCTTGGCAACCTTGCCAGCATGCACCAGGTGGGGTGAATGCACGGAGGGTGGACCTGGAAGCAAGTGTTGCACTAAACTAACTAATCCATCTGTCTGTCCATCAATCTACATATCTAGTGTCATACATCTATGTCTATTCACTGTCTCCTAAAAGTGACTAAAAATAAAAGTCATGACTGTCAAGCTGTCAGTCTGTGTTGGTCAAAGCTTTTGTAAGCATGCACCCACAGTTCTTCCCAACATCTACCTCCACTGCCTGTCCTCTGCTGCTGTTTACTGAGACTACAGGACTGCTGAAGCGCCAGAAAGCATTATTGTACTATCTCATTCAAAAGTAAAAGGGAAAGCATGTAAGAAAACTCCAATTTAAAATCTCAGTTACATTCAATACTAATATGTATATGTCACTGCCACTGTTACTCTTTCCAAAGACACACACACACACAGTCCTATGCAGCGCTTTTTTTTTTCCTGCAAACATGTTAGGTGGTACTCTAATAAAAGAAGCTTCAAGATCAAAATGTACAACGCAATGGCAGATGTGAAACTTTTGACAAGTCTGCTGATATGCAACAACTGTCCACCAGTAGATACTGGCATAAACCAGCTGAAAAAAAGCGCTGATTCTATTGTATTAAAAGTAACTTGATAAGCACAGACATGCACACAGCTTATGCTAAGAAAGCCTTGGACTATCAACTAATATCAATAGTAAAACAAAATGCTGGGGGCCAGGAGCAAATATGGTAATGAAATCTCTGTAAGTGTTTTGTTATGTTAGTGTGGAGGAAAACAGCAGTGTAACTAAAATGTCTATGTCAAAAAGCTGTGTCAACAGAGGGTTGAACTGTGTCTTACAGCTTTTTGTAATTACTAAAATGCAAACAATGCTCATGCCTTCTGAAACCACTTCTGTTTTCAGAATTCTGATGTCAAGCAACAACCAACAAACAAATTGTTTGGTTATTTTCTGCTCCACTCACATAGCAACCAAACATGAAATATGCTCTGTCTGGCTTGTGCTCCTCATTTATGGACCATAAAATGTTTTGATCCCATAGATCATTACATGCAGAATGCAATTGTTCAATGAATGTCTCTGAAATAGCTGGTGATTTTCCTTAAATGAAAGAACAGTGAGATAAAAAAAAATAAATTATTTCATATATCTGTCAAAAAGTTACTGATGGATGGGCATGTGTTTGTAATTAAAATAGCTTAAAGTTCAGTTGAACCTTATATATCAAGAGCATAAATTGTGATTCACTGTATTGAAGACATATGCAACATCTTTCATTCAAAGAATGCAAAAAGGTATAAATATAATGACCCATGTCACAAAGTAATATACCTTAAATTAAATACAAATTTACATTCATTTAAAATATCAGCATTTTTTAAAATAATCTCAATCAGAATTACAGGAATGGTCATTAAGAAACACAAGATTCAGAAAGCAATTCTGAAAGCCCTTTTTACTTTAATTTGTTTAAATAGAAATGGAATAAGGTTCAACTAATTCAGCCACTGGCATGGAAGCTGAACAAAATAAATATGAACTATATATATACGTAGAAAGAAAGACAGAAAGAAACAAACAAGGAATAAATAAATAAATAAATGAACAAATAAATAAAGTAATAGTGAAACACAGAAATGAAAGGAGAATAATGGAAAAGAAAAAATCCCTGCGGGGAGCAAATTATTCAGAACCGGGATGAAAAGAGCATTATTTGAATTTTTTTCTCCACAATGTAACTGGAAGTGCACAAATGAAATCAAAGCAACAAGAATTTATATGTACAGATATTAATAAGAATTACGAGTGAAAGAAAGGTTAGAGTACCTAACCCACCATGGTCGACATCTGAATGCCAGCTGGTCTGACTGGAAAGGGATGCTGGACTTTGACCATAGTAGGCGACTTCTCCTGTCCCTTTATCACGACCTGCTCCCAGATCCATCTCTTCTTCTGTGGAACTCAGGCGACGCAGCCGTTTATTACGAGGTTCTCCTGGGCTCTGTGAACTCCGTGGCAGTGACAATGGACCTGTAAAGTATAGTGTATACTGTGAGACGTTAAATTTCAGAACATTAATTATGTACGTGGGATCTGACATTGTCTCTGAAGGTATATGAAGATAGTGGTCTTCTGGGATGTAATACTGTGTAATGTGGTAGACGGATACAAGCATTTTGTAGGAATGTGCCGCCGCCATCTTACAGCACGAAGACTAACCTACATGGCGATGCATTGTCCCAATATGGCGAAGTGGTTCAGGGAAATGGTGAACACGAAAGATGAAAGGAATTGAGAAAAATAATGTCGCGATAAAAAGAGACGAGGAAAAAGTATTTGGAGAGGAAACGGGACTAGAAAAATATTTCGAGATAAAAAGAGACGAGGAAAAATAATCATGAGAGGTGAAGAACGGACGAGTAAAAACATTTCGACACAAAAAGAGGCGAGGAAACAAATATTTGGTGATGAAAAAGGGACGGAAAAAATATTCCGAGATAAAAAGAGATGAGAAAAAGTAATGTTTAGAGATGATAAGGGACTATGATAAATATTTCGTGGTAAAACAGATGAAGAAAAAATAGTATTTAGAGATGAAGAAGGGACGAGGAAAATATCTCGAGATAAAAATGAGGCGATAAAATTACATTCCAAGACGAGAAGACGTGACGAAAAATATTTCAAGATAAAATGAGGTGCGAAAAAAATATTTGGAGGGGACAAGAAGTGAGAAACAGCTGCTTTTTTGCTTTCACTGTACACAACTATTTACTGTTCGTTGCACATGAAATAAATATTGTATCATACCATTACCTCTACCACATCCTGGGCTTAATCCGCTGAAGGACCTAGAGGGGAAATGTAACTAAACTGCATTCTGTTCCATTTTATGAATTCTATTCTATTCTGTTTTATTCTTTTCTATTTTTAGGCTTTACAGCTGAAATCAACAACCTCATGCAATTATGGTTTTTTTTATTACTATCAAGAACAGGTACATCATGATTACACGAATATCCTTATAATATTTTTCGTTAAAATTTTTAAGGAATGAAGTCTTTACAGTGCATGTCATATGTGGTGAAGATAAAGTTGACCCTGTCTACGCCATGAAGGCTTACAGGGGGAGAAGTACAGCTCCACTCTTAATCTTGGCACTACACGGGGGTGAGTTGCCAACATCACGCACCAACCGCTTTACCCCCGAGAAATGATTCTGGTACCCACCGAATAGGAGGCTGGGCCGTCCCCAGAGCTCGTATGGACGTTTTGGAGAAGACAGAAATCTCTCTCAGTTGTCGGGATTCGAACTCCAGACCGTCCAGCCTGTAGCCTAGTCGCTATACCAACTACGATATCCCAACTCCCATGTAATATGTACTACGTTTTTCTATTCGTGTAAAGTTAAAAGTTCACCCTATAACCTGCCATTAAGGCGCAGAGGGGAAGTAGAGGTTTAGTTCCACTCTTCTTTAACCTCGGTGCTAGATGGGGGTGGTAGGTTAGCGCCACCTCCCGGCCGCTTTACCCCCGGGAATTACCAGAAACCCATTGTATAGGAGTCTATGTGGGCCTCAGGACCGGTCTGGACGGGATGGGAAAATCTCGCCCCCACCTGGATTCGATCACCCGACCGTCCAGCCCTCAGCCAGTAAAATCTATTCACGTGTGTATCAAAAATCAGCAGGACATGTAACGGAACTTTGGCAGTCACTGTCCCGTCACGTCAAACCTGACCGCAACATGAAGAACTCACAACTCGCACACCACACTGCAAGTGACTGTCACAGTGTTAACACTCAGTACAAAAGCCGGCCCCACCGTGTACTTACTATATGCCCCTGAAGTCATCATGGAGGAATGTTCAGGCGCAGGTGGTGTGTAGCTATTGCAGTAGTATCCCGGATTTTCAAGTTTTATTGTGTTGACCGGAGGCTGCATACCGTTCGGGCCTTGCATTATAGAAGCTGAAACAATCAACAAAATACACAGCGATATAAGATATGCACAATAAACCTTTGTTGAGTAACATATCAGAAGTAAAACGACCAAGTGTTTATGTTATTCTCTGTGCAAAATTCAGAACTTAAAAGCAACTCAAATACAGCGTTATATTTACACTGAGGACTTCCGGCTTATAACAGGCACCAACATCCCCAAGGAATCTGCTTCCTCTCGCTAAACTCTACCTTGAAGATGGAAACAGTAAATTTTTCCGAAAGGTTGGCAAAAATCCAGAAGGCAGAACTGTAATTTTCGAGGACATGAAAAACTCAAGCCTCATATCCCCCCCCCCCTCCCCCCTCCCAAATAGTTATTTTTGGGGGATATAAAATGTAGTGTTCATACGCACATACCCATTTGAATCCGATGCTTTCCTATCAGACATCACTGGGTTGTCAGTGCTAAGGTATGTTTTGAGATTAAAATCTCACATTCATCAAAATTTAATTTCTCACTTAGTTCGTGTAAACCCCTACCATGGTGCTTCAAAACTGCTTTATTTATAGCAGCGGCAAGGAAACTTTTGGGCACGGAACCAAAATCAAAAAGAAACAAGTGTTTCCGGGCCACATCATACATGATTCCTACTTGGAGTGAAAGGGTGAAGGTTGCCAGTCACAACTAAGTTTTGTGTTATATTATTACATAAGTTTAATGCAACACGTTTCGGTTTAAGTGCAAAAACCATTATCAGGCGAAATTATAAAAGCGAATACTAACTTCGTCATATCTGTCTGTCCACACGGAACAACACGGATTCCACTAAACGGATTTTCACGAAATTTGATACTTGAGTATTTTTCGAAAATCTGTCGACAAAATTCAAGTTTCATTAAAATCTGACAAGAATAACGGGTACTTTACTTGAAGACCTATGTGCATTTATGACAATATCTCGCTGAAATCTTCGTTGAATGAGAAATGTTTTGGTATAAGTTTAGAGAAAATCAAAACAAACATTTTTTGTTGAATAGCTCTTTTTCCGAAACTCGCGCCGTTTATGAGATAATATGGAAAAATATGGTACAGCCGGACAGGCCACAGACGATAATACAATATGGCGCATGCGCTTTGCGTTCTGGATTGACTACGATTACAGAGACACAGAATATGGGAGGTACCGTCAGGTAAAAGTCCGCAGCTGCTAAGAATGTGCTGTGCTAATTTATCGAAACCGGCCACAGGTAGCAGTACAATGCAAACGGCGACAGTTCACGCAACTACTTCAGCCAGTGAAGCAAGAAATTCTGAGAGGTGTGACGTTCAGACTCAGCGTGAGTGGCAACTGTCAGTTTTGTCTAGAAAAACTCTAAGTCTTTAGTGAGACGAAGTAATAATTTCCCCCTGAAATGCTTCCAGTCGAAAGGCACGTCTGTGTCTTAAAAAGTCCCGGTAATCAAAACATTATGTGGCTGCTTATTCAAACACACAATATAACAAACATGGCGGTTATAGGAAACGATTACAAAATTGAGCGACTCGTCTGAGAGTGCAAGGGGTAAGAGTGCGCGCACTCTTTAAACGAACCACATTTACACGCACTATAAAGCTACATAATTCGCATTTTTTAAACGACGGTTGTCATACTTTGAACAGTGTTTTACTCTGTTAGATGCGATGGGCAAGTACAAGACGAAAACGGAGGTCATTCAAATTCACGGCCGAAGTCATGAGAATGATAACCGAGTATGGAAACTGCAGAAGGCAAGAGGTCAATCGCTGAAGATACTGGAGTACCTGAATCAACCCTGAGAAAGAGGCTGAAGACAGGGACAGTACCGACTTCTCCAGGTCGCTTCAAGCCTACGTTTTCAAACCAGGAAGAGAAATAATCAGCTGATTATTGCAGAGATTCAGACGCCAGATTCTGTGGACTAAAAGAATTAGCCATCGAGTATGCTGAGAGGAACGGAACTGGTGACAGATTTAACAGAGAAAAGAAGACCCCTGGATGGGACTGGGTAATCAGCTTTTGCAAAAGACAAATTTTGTCAATCAGACGGCACGAAAAATGCAGCCTTGGAAGAATTATAGGTTTCCATGAAGTCCAGGTAAACAGATGTTTTGATAATTTACGTGTTGTATTTGAAAAGCATAACGTACCTCCCCCTCCCCCCGAACAGAATTTTCAATATGCGTAAAAGTGGCATCACCACTGCTCCCAGTAAGTTATCCAAGGTGAATGCACGAAACGGAGAGCGAGACTCGTGGGCAAGACCGTGTCTGCAGATCGCACGCAACTGGTTACTGTCGACGTGTTGTTTAGGTGTTGCAGGTATGTACATTGCGAAAAGAATGTGTCATGAATATTGTTCTGAAGCAAAATGTCAACGAACGGTTGTGAGATGAAATCTGGTAGACAAAACTGTTGTCCTCAAGCCTAACACCATGCGCCCAATATGTGGAGAAGAATAGTGATGTCCACCTGAAGAAGACTGCATGCAGTATTATAGATGTAAGGAATGGTGGAGTGATGCTTTTTACAGCTTACGAATCAAGGCAGTGTAAGTGTGACTGCTGTTCTACTTCAGAAGTTCTGGCAAATTAGCGTCACCTCCCTGATGCGTACTTTTACTTGACCTTCCGCAAATTCTTACCCGACGCATTGGGTAAGAATTCGCATTTCCAATTTTTTTAAATAAATGTTATAACCTAAAAGTATCCAGTAAATATTGTAAGTCAATGCTTCGACAATTTTGCATTCTTCAAATGAAGAGCTGCCTACGAATCATTGCCGAGATTTTTACGAAAACATATTAGGCGCTTACTATTACTCAAATTCCCCTGAATAATTATTGCTATTCAAATGCAACAATGGTTACCCAAACGCACCTCATTGTTACGTTATAGGCTATGTATATTGCTTGTCTTGCTATGTTTCCGTATGAATGAGGATAATATAATTATTTTCATAATTTCATATCTTTTTGCATCATGTTTCTGATATCAGACCGCAGGCCGGATTCTGGTCAACGATGATAAATGTGCTGTCCCATTATACATATGGATGACTTTCAAGTATCTGTTCACGTAACAACGGTCAGTAGTTCTGTGTAGCCTATACAGCATAAGACGTGAAAGCAAGTGCCCGCGAGGTAATTTCAGGTACTATCCCAGCATTTTTTCTGGACAGACTGAGGGAAACCACGAAATGCTTCAGGCAGGATATCTGGTCTTCGGGCCGAGATTTGAACCCAGGACTTCCTAAAATCAAAGCTGGAATGATACCTACACGTTCGGTGCCCGACTTCTAAGTATATATTTAGTATTACCAGAAACTTGCGGAACTCCGTATAAATGTGCTATTGTTGCGAATTCAGACACGGATGATGAGATGGATGTGGTGGAAAACCTCAAGGGGAACTTGAGGGATGTCTAGGCGTAGAGGAGAGGGTATTATTCAAATGGATTAAAAAAATCACGAAGCTAGAGACTTGATTCAACTCGCTGATGTTGGGGTCGAGTGGTGGGCTTTTGTGAACAAGGTAACGAACTCACGGGCTCCAACAGTAAAGGCAAAGTTTTCCCTATGCATGCCATGAAAGCATATGGGGGAGTGGAGATATTGCGCCACTGACTCTTAATCTTAGCGCTCGATGGAGGTGAGTGGTCAGCTTCGCGCCCCCGCCGCTTTATCCCCGGCGAAAGAGCCATCGATTCCCATTAAAGACTCGGTGGGCCACACAGCCGGTCTGAACGCTTCCGAGAAGAGAAAAATAGCTTTATCCTGCCGGAAATCAAATCGTGATTCGCCTGCCATTCAGTCCGTAGCCTAGCCACCATACCAACTGAGCTTCCGGGTTCCAAAGGGGCAGGAAATTTGTTTACTAGCGTAGTAAGGGTTAAATTTTGAAAGCTTTTGTTCCATGGTTCCATTAATACACTGATTTATGAGCTAAAGATAGAGGCAGCGTGTTCCTCAGAAACATGTGCATCCAACTACCAGACTACACGGTGTCACAACGCAGAAGACCACAATATGGATGTTCTTCACATCCTTGCGATATTCTCAAATCTCAAGCATGCTCCTTAGACGGAGCTGACAAGGAATAACTGACAGTAGCCACACCTGCAACTTACAGGATCTCACTGGATATTCCGACGCCTATTTTAAAACGTTCATCACATTGACAGACATTTCACAGTATTCACCGTATAGCGACTCGCTGCGGGGACCGAATCCCGATGGGGGCGAGGTGTTCCGTACCCGTCTAGACTGGCCGTGGGCCCACGCCCCCCCACCCCCACCATCAAGCGCCGAAGATACAGAAGGAGTAGAGCTGTACCTCTACTCCCTCTCTGGGCCTTTGTGTCCTGTTCTAGGGTGGACTTTACCGTCACTGTGCTGATCTGGTTAGATATAAACTTTTGCGCAGCAACTCTGCACAAAAGTTGTGCAATATTCCGAAGGTAGACAAAGAGCATGTAACACAAACTTCTATAGGAAACGGTGACAAAGATATCTTCGGTCTTCTGGGATGTTATGCAGTCAAAGACGTTTCAGGACAACCTACGATCCCATCTTCAAGGGTCAATCGGTCTAAATAAGTCCCAAAAGTCGGTAACTAACCACAATCCTACGCTGCGTAACATCCCACAAGAGCGAAGATCTCATTTACACCGCGGCGGAAGCCTGAAATCGCGGAAGGGTTAGAAAGTTAGATGTGGATATCTGTCTCTTCGCCGTTACCGTAACTAATAACAGCAGCATTTAGGCCCGATATCTTCTTTTCATATCACACCCGTTGGAACGAGGAAGGGTGGCATCGAGCGTGGTGGAAAGGAAAAGCCGCGCTACCAAATGTCCTGTGCAGGAATGGATGACGTACGGCGCTTCGTTTACTAGCCATTAAACTAAAGAGGCAGCGATCAGGCAGGCGTCGCGATACGGGGGAAAGGGGTGGAGGGATGTTTGCTGAGGTCAACAGCTTCCTTCTTCCTGTAGTTAGACCGTTGGACACACACACACACACACACACACCACACACACACACACACACACACACACACACACACCACAATGTCAACCGTCGTTCATCAGTTTATAATTACGCAATGTTATGGTTCTTAACGAAATCTCTGCGGGGTTATGGCGGATATGGGATTAAATATGTGTCTACCGTAACGCAGGATCTGTTAGAGACACATTACTGATATAGTTATATATCCTTCGAAGCAGTATTATCTGTCTACTTGCCTGCATGTTCCCGTCTTAAATTTCATTTTTAAAAGTTTATACCAACTGTAAATTCTATTACACGCATACAGCACTGAGTTCGAGTACATATCAGTCCTATGGGAGCACCAGAACGTTACTGAGGGTAAAGTCTGTATATTGTGCTACCTGTTTGTGCTGTACATGCAACAACGGGCGACTGTCTTACAAATTCTGCACGATTTTTTTTATTTTATACATTGACAAGATTTCTGTTCTGTGCTGGTCTCACTGCAATGCATACGAAATTTCAGTAGAAGAATGTGAAGATGTCACTGAACAAAACTAGGCGCTGAAGGAAGAATGATATTAAAATGGACGTTTGAGAAACAGGGTGTATAATACATTGGATTCATCTGATTCGATATGGATACCATGGGCTTTTGTGAATGCGGTAATGTACCTCCGGGTTCCACAAACGGAGGGGGATTTCTTGACTATAAGGACGGTCATTAACCTCTATCGGTCCTATGACCAGTTACACTAGATAGTATCTTCCGTCCTACAAGGACCAATATCGAGCTCATATCGACACATCACTTCACAGGGTTTTATGTTGGTTTCCCCTAAGTTCCTGCCATCTGGTGACTGCTTTCGAACTTTAATAATTAAAATTTTCTACAGAATTAATTTCGATCAGGCGTGCGGAGTTCACAAACATATTTGGCCCGCAAAATGTTACTTCTCAAGCGGAGTTCTGTTCCAGTGACGTTACTCATCCAGTTACGCTACAAAATACTAGGTTCTTCAGAGCAGAAGTTACTGGTTGTGGTTGAACAGAGGACTCTTGAGAGACAGGAGGCTCTCACAGCGGTGTCGCTAGTGAGTCAGGTCTTCTGGGATGCGAAGCTGTGTCGTTCGGTGGGCGGTTCCCGGCGTTTCGAAGTAATATAGTACCTTTCCACTCTCCTTCAAAACGTCGGGATACTTAATAACATTGAGGTGGTGGAGGACGGTTATTGAAGACAAAATTTTTAATGTGTCATGAAAAAACTATAATAGATCACATACGTAATATTCATTCTTATAATAAAACCAACTAGATGCACTAATTTCTCAAATTTATTTTTGGAATAAAACTCTACATGTTTCGGACAGTTCCTCTGTCCATCATCAGGAGTTTTTCACTGTACACACAGCAA
>Ga0123355_10012007_pt1 | contig 13393 bp, 10 predicted proteins | sample TergutEmb28metaG_3_FD_89872 | JGI IMG/M metagenome (GOLD analysis project Ga0123355, IMG submission 89872) | Embiratermes neotenicus P1 segment gut microbial communities from Petit-Saut dam, French Guiana - Emb289 P1 | ecosystem: Host-associated > Arthropoda: Insects > Digestive system > Gut ...
CCTAACTCAAAAAACAAAAGCGTAGACAATGTATCCTTAAAGATAAATGCTGGTGAAACGATCTCAATAGTTGGAGAGAATGGTGCGGGGAAGACTACGCTTGTTCGTTTGCTGATAGGGCTGTATGCGCCACATGAAGGGAAGGTTTTACTTAATGGGATGGATACCTCTAAAGCAAATAACAAATCATTATATACAAGCTTATCTGGCGTTTTTCAAAGGTTTCAAAAATACCAGATGACTTTGGATGAAAATATCCAAATTAGCGATATTGACAGCGAAGCAGGCCAGATCGGGAGTAGGATGGATCAGGCAATCGATCAAGCGAGTGTTGAAATAAACGGCGCAAGCTTTCCCAACGGCGGTGAAACGATGCTTTCGCGGGAGTTTGACGGTGTTGACCTTTCAGGCGGCGAATGGCAGCGGGTAGCGGTTGCAAGGGGGTTATACCGTTTTCATGACGTAATCATTTTAGATGAGCCCACTGCATCCATCGACCCGATAGAGGAAAGTCGAATCTATAAAAAGTTTATAGAGATCTCTAAGGGAAAAACTGCTATTATCGTAACACACCGTCTTGGTTCCACTAAGATTGCTGACCGAGTGGTGGTAATGGATAAGGGTAGTATCGTTGACATTGGTTCGCATTCTGAATTATTGAAGAAAGGAGGACTGTATGCAGAAATGTATAATGCACAAGCAACATGGTATGCCCGAAAGGAAGACGGAGCAGCAGCGGTAGCGACGTTACACAACTAGTGTCCGAAAAACTTTTTCAATAACAGCGAAGGGAGAGCTTGGCAATGAAGCTTAACGTAAAAAAGTATTTGACAGATTTTGTCCAAGCACAGGCAAGTATTGAACAAAAAGAAATAATTCAAGTTCCAGATGCCATTATTGAAACGGATGCCATTAAAATGATAATGATTAGCGAGGTTGTCCCCAAAAATCCAGATGATTACTTTTATAGCAGACAACCTAATGCGGCGTTCATGTCTACTACTATTCCGATATTTAATGGATCAGGGATAAGTGTTAACACAATTGATGACATTATTAGTAAAGGAATATATATTACGACTGCGGTAAAAACACCCAAGGAAGGATATACAATTCCAACAGAGATCATTAACAATCAGCTCCCTATTTTAGAAAAAGAACTTGATTTATTTAGCAATACTAAAGTTATAATGCTGATGGGAGATGTCGCTAAAAAAGCTATGAATACAATAGTTCGACAAAAAACAAAAAAGAACTTAATGCCGAGTAAACCTACATGGCGTGTTAGAGTGAATGAGTATTATTATGGTAACGTAAGAGTTTTACCCTCCTACATCATAACAGGTGGGAACTTATTAATAGAAAAAGGTAAGATAGAGACAATAAAAGAAGATATATCCGTAGCAATGCTATTGTTATGAGAAAAGCCATTTCTTTTTTGATACATAACTTACATACTTAATGTGATAAGCAATTAATAAAGGAGCGTTCCATTATGAAAAAGGAAGTTTGCCAGAGTTGCGCTAATCCACTAACTAAGCCAGAGGATTTCGGTACAGAAGTCAACGGAATCAAAAGCAGTGATTATTGTTGTTCCTGCTATGTGAACGGCGAGCTATACGGGGGCGATGATATGAAAATGGATGAAATGATCGACATTTGTGTTCCATATGCTGTACAGAATGGCAAATACAAAGACACAAGCGAAGCGCGAACCGCCATGCAGAAATTTTTCCCCACACTCAAGCGTTGGATGTAATCATAAAAATCAAGCATTAGGAAAAGGACACTTGCAATTCGTTGGATGGTTGGTACCTTTTCCTAATGCTTGCAAAGTTGTAAACGAATTACCGTTATAAATATTATATATAACCATTACTATAACGAGTTAACTCATGGATTTTATAAGATCCTTACATAAACATATTTGCCCACGATGTGACGAAGGCCATTTTGCCTTATACAGCGGAGCAATATAGAAATTAATGTAGTTTAGCTCTACATTTTCAATGGTCAAGGCAATCTCACTTGAATATAGCATAATAAACTGGACACCAAGAAAAGAAAAAGGGTGTCCAGTTTGTTATATAAATGGATTGGCCAGCTTGATCATGAGCTTATCGGGAATTGGCAAAAAGATTATGCGGAGTCGTACTAAAAAGTCAGAAAACGAAGCGAATAATCTGCGTATTCCACATTCATATAAAAAATAGGAGAATCATTATGATACAAGACTTTGCACGTGAAATTAAAAAATTAGTATTGCAAACAGCTGAGTTAGATGTCGAAAAACACATAGACCAAGATTTTTCAGCTATAGGTATTAATTCTATCCAATATATCAGAATCATCGTAGCGATTGAGCAAGAGTATAATATGGAATTTAGTGATGACTCTCTTCTGGAGGGCTATTTTGCTACCTTTGAACAGTTAGTCGAATATGTAGCAAACGCTATTGGATTATCATTTTCTGAATAGCTATAGAACATAGATGTATGCAAACATCAAATGAAAACTAAAAGAGTTCGAAATATAGCAGACTAATTATTGTTGAGCGTAAAGCATTTGATGCAGACTGGCGGTTTTGATTTTCCTTGTGAATGCAATTCGATTTTCGTTCTTTGTGAAGTTGTCAGTACAGTCTTCTCTTGTTCTAACAAAACTGAGCATGAGACGGAAAAAGACATAGCTGGTTTGGCTTGCATTTTTCCAAACTTATTAAAGGAGATACAAAATGGATAATATAAAAAAAATAGTATGCAGCGTGATCGCGGAAAAAACTGTTCTAAAGGAGCAAGTATATGAGTTGGATGAGACGACTAACTTGTTTTTAACAGGGTTAGATTCATTCCAGCTTATGAATGTTATTGTTGAATTAGAAAGAAGGCTTGAAATAACATTTAAAGATGAGGAATTAATTATTATTCGATTTCAGAGCCTGAAAGAAGTATATGAAAGTTTATGTGAGGTGTTAAATAGATATGGATATGGAAAAACCGAAGTCAACGCGTGATGTTCTGTTTCTCTTTCCTCCATTAGGAAATCATGAACATCCACATATGGGATTACCGGTTTTGAAAGCATATTTAACTCAAAACGGAATGTCCGATTGTTATATTCGTGATTATAACGTTGTTATTATGAATCGGATGTTTGAAAAACTAATGATTGATAATCCAGAATTGTTTGGAAAAGCAGGCACAGATATATACAATAACTATATTCAAGCAAGGCAAATTATGAAAGGAAGCACGCCTTCAGACCAACTTAAAGCAGGTATGGCGATGAAAATTATATCAAAATATCTGCGTCTTGCTGGAATTGAAATATGTAAACAGAGTTTTGATCCAACGAGTTTTTATGCAATTGTGAATGAATTTAAAAATACAGATATAATTAGTAATTCAAACCCCGTTCTAACATATATACATGACGAAGTAATGCTTGATATAAAAAAACACAGCCCCTCAGTTATTGGAATTTCGGTGGTGTTTGCCAGTCAGATATACTATTCAATGGTCTTATGTAGGGAAATCCGAAAAATATTGCCCGACACAAAAATATTTTTAGGTGGTGCACAGGTATCACTTTTTTGGAAAGTTTTTTTGAACAATGATGATTTCAAAGAACTGTTTGATGTGCTCGTCAGAGATCAAGGAGAACTTTCCGCTTTAAAATTACTAAAGTTTTGGCTCAACGAAGAGGGCGAAATCAATTCGATTCCTAATTTGGCATTTTACTCTGAAAAGCAAGGGATCGTAGTAAACGAAATTATCCCAAGTGTTGCAATGGATGAAGTGACGCGTCCATATTATGGAGACATGCCACTTGATATGTATGCTTACTCTAAATTGCCTTATATGTTATCAAGGGGCTGTTATTGGGGGCGTTGCAAATTTTGCGGATATCGCGGTGATAAAACTCAATATATTACGGCAAGTGTAGATAAAATAATTGATGACCTCAAAGCCATGAAAGAAATGTACAACATTCGCATTTTTCACTTAATGGACGATGCTTTATCAGCGAAGTATTTAAACAAAGTCGCTGAGGAGATTATCCGTCAGAAGTTGGATATATGTTTTGCTGCGTTCTTACGAACTGACCCAGACTTTACGCCAGATGTGTGTAAGACATTATATAAAAGTGGACTTCGAACTGTTTTGTTTGGTTTTGAGTCCGCCAACGAAAGAGTTCTAAAAGTAATGGATAAAGGCATGAACTTAGAAACTGCCAAAAATGTTTTGAAGAATTTTACAGATGCTGGAATTATGAATACGTTAAGCTGCATTATTGGTTTTCCGACAGAAACCATGGCTGAGGCACAAGAAACAATTGATTTTTTACAGGAAAATAAACAGCTGTATTATGAAGCGTATATCACGCCATTCCGATTAATGTCTGATATAGTAAACAGTCCCGATGAATTCCAATTATACGATGTAGATTTGTTGAACCCAATCCGTCACGATATCAATGGATATGTTTCACTGGAATACTCCTATAGATGCAAACAAGGTATGACAGCATTTGAATATATGGAGATGGTTAAAAAAGCACGTCAAGTGACAGAAACTGCTCCCATAGGGGCAATTTACTTTCGATAATAGATTCATTTAGTAAGACGATCGAAACATAACATAGATTATGAGATAAGCGATTAGTTATAGAGAAATGAAATAGGGAAATGAGGGATTGAATATGCCAAAGCTTGCCTTGATATCGCCCAAAGGGGCAGATTATGCAAATGACGAAATTCTGGCTAGTTACCTTAAGGAGGATCCCAAAATGCTGAATATACGCAAGATGTGGAGCAGTCCAAATTTAGGCTTGCTTGTCATCGCTGCGTTGACATCTGAGGAATGGGATATAACATATATTGACGAACATCACTTAAGTATAAATTTTGATGATAATTATGATGTGGTTGGAATATCATGTATGACCCAACAAGTAGATCGAGGATGTGAGATATCTCGCAGATTTAGAAGCAGAGGCATAACGACTGTTGCAGGAGGCATCCACACAACTGTGCTCCCAGAAGATGTTCAAGATGATTTTGATTCGATCATTATAGGTGAAGGAGAGTTGTTATGGCCAATTTTTCTTAATGATTGGAGGAATGGGGTCTGCAAAAAAATGTATAGGGAAGAGCGCGCAGGATGTTATGATATTAATGAATCGCCCATTCCACGCTATGACTTAATTAAAGATTATCCTTATTCAACCATAACTATTAATACAAGCAGGGGTTGCAATCATGATTGTAGCTTTTGTGCTGCTTCGAGAGTTTATGGTTCTGTATATCGAAGAAAAGACAATCACCAAATTATTCAGGAAATTAAAGCTGCTAAGCATTATTTCCCTGATTGTTATATTCTCTTTGGAGATGATAATATTTTCCTTTCAAGAGAAGATTCAAAGGAGCTTCTCCGTCAGATGAAAGGGTTAGATATTCATTGGGCAGCTCAAACGGATATTTCTATTGCGGAAGACGGTGAATTATTAGATTTGATGGCAGGAAGTGGGTGCATTTGGGTTGTGATCGGGTTAGAAAGTATCTGCGAAAATAATTTGAAAAACGTGGAAGCGTGGAAAGCAAATCGCGTCCATAAATATAAAATATACATACAAACTATTCAGGAACATGGTATTGGTGTAATGGGAGCTTTTGTTTTTGGTCTTGACCATGATGATATGGAAATGGCTGAGAAAACGATTTCCTTTATAAATGAATGTAATCTGTATGGTATTCATGTAACCACGCCTACGCCATTCCCAGGGACTAGGTATCGTCTTGAAATGGGGGCGCAGGATAGGCTATTAGATAGGCCCTGGTATTACTATACTCATTGGGACGTAGTGATTATACCAAATAAGTTGACGATAGATGAATTAAGCGAATGCATCATTCGGATATATAAAGCGTTTTCATCTGACGAAAGCTCAAATCAACGGTTTATAAATTTCATAAATAATATGCGTAATCGAATGACTAGCGATTAATGATTCGTAGGTAAAATGAAATTATTTTATGTTGCCGTAAACTGCTGATGCAGCTACGAGAAAAAAGACCTATGGTTACCAGTTTGCGTACATAGTTAATAATTTTATTAGTAGCTTGGAACGTATAGTTTTCTATCACGCAAAACCGCGTACATAATACAAATCAGCACCCTTACAACTGCCCCGACAGCAACATAGTGGTGCTTGCCCTCTGCCTTTCTCTCATGGTAATATGCATGCCGATAGCACAGGGTCACGAAATGCAACAACATTGGCAGCAAGAAAGAAGTGCGTTGCTGGTGCGATGAACCTCGCTTGAACACTTTACTTTGAGTGCCAGCGAACTCACATGATTGCTTGACTGATGGGTCAACACCAAACAAAGGCAACGAGCTACTTGGGTTCGCTAAAACGAGATATATCACCCATTTTTGAGAGGATATTTGCACCTAGTGTTTCACCAATGCCGAGGCAAGTGGTTATGTAAGCATCTATCTATTACTCATGCATAACAAACTGACTTGGTTTTGCGAAGGAAAAGAGTGCAAACTGCATCGCTTTGCATAAGGTTCAAAGCATTAACTTAATAGCCTTTATCAAACAAAAAAGCAATAACTAAGATGACCGTGACCTATGTCTTCCATGCCAATGACAACAACGTTGCTGTCAGGATTGTTTTTTGCGATATATTCAAGCAATATTTCGCCGCCATCGATTGTGCTTGTAAAATTAGTTTTTAGCAAGCTGCCTGCCAGTTTCATCAACAATACAGGCTTTGTGGCAAAATTTGCCAATATCGATACCTTAAATCAAAATAATTGCACCTCGTAAACAATATTTTGCGGAAATCCTCAAAGCACTTTGCTAACTACAGTCACGATAGATATACGAAGATGATTGATCAAAATGAAAAGACCGTTTTGGGGGACACATCCCAACATCCAGTTTATCGCAGACAAAAGCAAAGGAAGAGATTAGTATGGGAATCAAAATCCCGTGGAGGTGATGTCTGACTCTAACGATTCTTGCATTATACCTTATAAGCGGGGTTAGCAGCAAGTAAGGTCGCAAAACATTATTATACATGGAGGTAAATATGAGTAGTATATGTATTATGTGTGCAATGGACGAAGAGTATTCGGAGTTTGTGTCTTTTATAGATAAAAAATCTGAATATATATTTCATCACTATAAAATTACTAAAGGATGGATCAATGATATTCCAATATTACTGATTCTTTGCGATGTAGGAAAGGTGTCTGCAGCGTTGGCGGTTGAACATATAGTTGCTAAAGAAAAAATTGAGTTTATACTTGTTGCGGGCGTGGCAGGATCATTAGATGATCGATTGCAAATTGGTGATATTGTATTGGTTGATCGGGCTGTGTCGCATGATTGTTGGCATCCCCTATTTATGAATTATTGGGATAATCATCTAGCTTCATGGGGTTCTCGTGTGTTTCAAACCGACGCTTTATTACTTAATACCCTATCTAAGGTATTAAGGGGGTGCGAGCCTGAGTTCGCTGATTGGATGACACGCATAACAAAAAGGAAGTCTTCACGAATTGACATCGGAGCAATTGCAACAGGCGATATGGCTGTATTTTCAAAAGATAAGATTACACAGGGTTTGTTAGATGTCTTTCCTGCAAAGTGTGTTGATATGGAGACGGCGGCAATTTTTCAAGCTGCTTCATTGCGTAATATTCCATGTGCTGCTGTACGTTGTATTAGTGATGTGGCGGATGACCACCGACCTTTATTTGCTGCATTACGCTATGTTGAGCCTTTGTGTCAGCACTTAGCATCATTTTTATCACATAACATATCAGGATTAATGGAAGAGTACAGCAAAGCCAAGAGGGATACGCGAAGTTTATATCGGTTTATTTAATGAGGAGAGAATATGTTAAATGTGAAGGGAAACTCATATAAAGTTGTTTGCATAGACTATTATGGAACTCTTGTTGATATCATACAACCATTTGAGAAAATTCAGGAATGGATAGAAAACAATGTACATGATAAATTGCCAATATACACATACATGCTGCGAAAATATGCCCAATTAGCTACAAATAATACATTTATGTGTGGAAATAATCGTCTTGTTGAGAGCCTTCGTTTTGCTTGTAATAAATGGGATATATCCATATCTTATGACGATTTTTCGTATTTTATTTTTGATTTGTTCAGTTCACCGACTGCTTATCCTGATGCGCATGAAGCAATCAGGAAATTAACTCATAGTTATTGCGTTGGTGTAGCGTCGAATGCGGACAATGATATTATTAATGCATCTATTAAAAAGAATAATTTCAGTTTTGATTTTGTTATAACTTCGGAAGATGCTTGTGCTGATAAACCATCAAAACATTTTTTTTCATACCTTCAAGAGAAAGTTGATGTATCTACAAATAACATAATTATGATAGGGGATTCGTGGAAAGATGATGTTTGGGGCGCGTCAAATTATGACATTGACAGTATATGGATTAATCGTACTCACGCTCCTCACCTAAATGATGCTGTTTCCCCAAAATGGATAGTATATTCTTTATTGGAAGCAGTAGAAGTTTTAGGAGGATGTTATGACATTGAGAACTCTTTTTGATTCCGCACAACTATCTGATGAATATGGGAAAAAATCTCAAAACCTGCATTTCATTATTCAAAAAGGATTTCCTGCGAAAAATGGCGTCGTTATACCAATATATTACTACGACATATATATGAAAGTAAAAGCATCGAAAATCAAATATTTTGATATTGTTGACGATATGCGAGGTTTATTAAGCAATATGTGGGAAATGGTTAATAAGTTAATTGACTTACCGCTTATAGTCAGGTCATCTACCCACGAAGAAGATAGTTCAGAGTACTCATATGCAGGTATATATGAGAGCGTTTCACCAGTATATACATACGACGATTTTATCAAATCTTTATTCATCGTCTGGGATTCATATAACTCAAATCAAGCAATACAATATAGAAATGATGCCAATCAATTGAGTTCTGGTATAGCTATTCTCATTCAACAATGGGTAGAGGCTGATCTAAAAGGCGTTGCTTTTTCTTGCGATCCTCGAACTGGCAAAAATTGTATAATGGTTGAAATAATTAATAAAACATATTCTACTAATATAGCTCGCCGATACTGTATTACTAATTCGGAAGTAAAGATTGATGATACAGAGTTTGATAACACTATTCTCACCGAAACTGAGAAAAATGTTATCTTAAGCGTCTGTGAATTTACGAAAAAAATCAAGGCGGTAATGGAGACTCATGTAGATGTAGAATGGATATGGAATAACAAATTATATATTGTACAAGTAAGACCTATTACTGCGGGGTTAATATCAGATAATGACAATATTTATTCCTTTCCGCCATCGACCCGAACTACTTGTTGCCTTTTAGACCGCTATTCGCAACCAGCGACTTTAGCCTACTTATCTTTATTGGCGCATTGGCAGGAGCGTGTTTATTTGGACATGCGTTCAAATAAATTAGGGAGAGATATCTGTACTAAGCCGTTACTTTTTTATTATAACCGTGTTTATTGGAATTTGGATTATCAAAAACTTTATTATGATATTGCAAATAACGATTTAGATGATATAAGAATAAATGATTCTAAACTGTATGAGATGATTATTGACGGTGCTGACAATTGGTATTCTCGTTTACCCGAATATCAAGAGCGTTTAGAAATGATAGATGCTTCTATATTTGTAAATCTTCCAAAACCTCACTTGAAGCAGCAATTACTCGATGTTATATCATTATTTTGTGATGGTATAGGTATCGATCATTATCAAATGTTGGGAATGGCAGATATTTGTTATGGATTACTCCAAAAGACGTTGGATTCAATTCCAGAAAATAAATACAAGGCAACGGAATTACTAACTTCCAGACAAACAAATCAAACTGTAGAATCAAACAATCAACTGTATGAAATTGCAGAGTATATATGTCTTGACCCTCTATATCGCAAGGTATTCATTGATAAAACACCTGAAGATATATTGTTATTATTTGAAGACAATCTATTATATGAGCCTTTAAAAAACCGTATAATGATTTTTTTGAAAATACATGGTCACAGAGGTACCGGATGTGACGATTTGTATTCGCCACATTGGGCAGAAGCTCCAGATTTGCTTGTTCAATTGTTGAAACAATATTGTAATATTATTATGAGCAAACCTGCACGGGAGGCGATCTCCCAAAAAACAACTGTTCTCGATCTTACACTTAGTCATCCCGTGTTGAATGAAATTATTGAACTTGCATCCAAATACATGAATTTGAGAGAGGATCAACGATATTATTTTGATAAAAGTTGGATTGTTCTAAGAAAGCTATTCTTGGAAATTGGTAGTAGAATGAAGAAAAGTGAAGAAATAGAATCTGTGGAAGATGTTTTCTTTTTTTCATATTCGGAAATTTTATTATGGTTTGATACTGAAGATAAGGGTTCGAAAATAGCTAAAATTAGGCAACGTAAAAAGTTTTTTTTGCAATCTCAAAAGTTTGTTCCGCCGTATTTCATTAAAAATGGGGAAGCCTTGATTGTTCAAAAACAAGGAAAGCACAGAAGTTATAAAGTAACAGTAGTTAGTTCAGGATATGCTATAGGGAAACCTAGATACGTTGGCTCTATTGAAAACTTATCTGATGTGCAATATGGCGATATTTTAGTTGTTCCAACTTTTCACCCTTCGTGGACACCTATATTAAACATAGCTGGGGGAATTGTTATGAATTATGGCAATATTCTTTCTCATGGTGCAGTAGTTGCACGTGAATATGGAATACCTGTTGTTATATATAATGGCTCTACCGAAAGCATATTTCAAGAAGATCATATTCTTGAAGTAGATGCTATTAGTGGCCGTTTGCGTGTGGGAGAAGCATATAAAGAGCCGTGATTATGACGCCGTTCGCAACATACACAGTCCTCTTGAATAGATTCACATATATTGAGATTATAGGCGGTTATGAAATGAATAATTCGATATGGTTGCTATATCCACCAGCAAGTGTTCATGAGTTTCCTCATATGGCTTTGCCCTATTTAAAAGCTTGCTTGAGTAAAAGTGGTTATCACAATGTAAAAACAATAGATTTAAATGCGCCTATTATGAAGCAAATCATTTGGTCAAGGCTTTATCGCGTTACGGAGTATTATCGAACAAAAGAATTGGATGTTCCTTTAAAAAATGTTGAGCGTAACTTTATGTTAGCCAAAGATATTTTGTTTGATGATCATGACCGAGGCAAAGATGAATGGGCAATTGCCATTATGAATGCATACCACAAAATGGCAGGTTCGAACATATCGGAAGTCTGCTATACTCCGAGTTCCTTAAGTGATATTATTCAAAAGCATAAGCAAAGATATACAGATGCGATTACATGTTTATTAACTGAGAAGGTTAAAGAGATAGCCCTACAGGTACCTGATATAATAGGAATTACTATTCCAATGGCTAGCCAATTATTTTATGCTTTTTTCATTGGCCGAGAGATAAAGCGGCATCTACCAAACGTAAAAGTAGTATTAGGCGGGTCTCAAGTTACCCTTTTTGGAGACATTATATCTCAATCTGAGGCATTATTTGATGCATATGATCATATGATTTGCGGTGAAGGAGAAGAAAGCCTCTATCAATATATAAAATACATAAATGGCACATCAAGGGAAATTGACGTGCCAGGTCTTGTATACCGTAGTAATAAAAAGAAGATTATGATAAATTCAAGCGTTATAAGTACTGATATTAGCATCTCTATGCCTGATTTTAACGATTATCAAATTGAGGATTATGTGTATCCCAAGTTGCCGCACATGATGAACAAAGGGTGTTATTGGTCGAAATGCACATTTTGTAGTTATCGGAACAATGGCTCTTTTGTCAAAAGAGATGTTGAAAGTACCATAGAAAATATTCGGTTTTTAAAACAGAAACATAAAACGCGATTTTTTCATTTTATTGATGATGCTATTCCTCCAGATGTTCTGTTAGATTTTAGCACTCAGATTCTCAGAAGAGGCATTTCAATAAAATATGAAAATTATCTAAGGCTTGATCCAGCCTTCTCAACAGAGATATGTAAAAAAATAGCTAAGAGCGGATTAAGATCAGCTTTATTCGGTCTTGAATCAGCGAATCTACGAATACTAAAGTTAATGAAGAAAGGATTAACTCCAAGCATGGCACAAAAAGTATTGAGAAACATGAAGTCATCAGGCATAAATACTATAGTGAGTTGCATGATTGGATTTCCAACGGAAACCAAAGCAGAAGCAATAGAAACCCTTTCTTTTTTAATGAAAAATAAAGATGTTATTTCACAGTCTTTCTTAGTACGTTATGGACTAATATCCGACATGAAGGATTGCGCTGAAACATATGGAATTTATGATATTGAAACCGATGATCTTGTCAGATATGATGATGCTGGATTTGTTGCACTAGGGTATGCTTACAAAACTTACTCAGGCATGACATCTGAAGAAATTATTACTATGGTAAAGAATGCAAGAAAAAAAATTGAAGGCCTATATTTTCAAGATTGCTTTTTTAGTTAAAAGTGGTTTTATACAAACAGTACATCAGCAAAGGGGTAAAAGTAGATATGGAAAAAATATTACTCAACCGAGTTGCACTTATTACTGGTGCTGGTCGCGGACTAGGCAAAGAATATGCAGAAGAATTAGCAAAACAAGGCGCAACTGTTGCAATCTGTGATATCGCTCGCAATAATAATGGGTGGCTTGCTGAAGTTGTCGCCAATGATATTATTTCTGCTGGGGGTAGTGCAATATGGTTTCCGTTATCTGTCACAGACAGCATAAGCGTTAATTGCATGATAGAATCAGTTGTTGGGCAATTTGGTCGAATAGATATCCTGATACACAATGCAGGCATCACTAAAACAAGTGAATTCAGCTCTCATTCAACAGACGATTGGAATGATACGATTTCGGTACACTTAGACGCAGCGTTTAATTTACTATCACTAATCATTCCTCATATGTTGAAATCAAATTATGGAAGAATTATACTAATAACTTCTTCTGCGGGGATGTTCGGACTAAAGAAAAACACCGCCTATTCAACAGCTAAAATGGGAATATGGGGACTTGTTAGAACTCTGAATAAAGAGATGTCAGCAGAAGGTATAATTTGCAATGCTGTTTCTCCATTAGCAGTTACTGATGAAGGTAATTATACGGAAGACCAATTTTACAATATGAGGTTTACTTCCAAACGCGTAGCTCCTTTTGTAGCAGCACTGTGTAGTGAAAAAATAACAACAGGTGGAAGAGTATATCAAGTCGCCGGAGGAAACGTTTCGCGCCTAG
>Ga0123355_10012008_pt1 | contig 13393 bp, 10 predicted proteins | sample TergutEmb28metaG_3_FD_89872 | JGI IMG/M metagenome (GOLD analysis project Ga0123355, IMG submission 89872) | Embiratermes neotenicus P1 segment gut microbial communities from Petit-Saut dam, French Guiana - Emb289 P1 | ecosystem: Host-associated > Arthropoda: Insects > Digestive system > Gut ...
ATAAACCTGCTGCGGGAGGGCCTAGACATCCCCGAGGTGGCACTTGTGGCTATTTTAGATACTGATAAAGAGGGCTACCTCCGCTCCGAAACCTCCCTGGTGCAAACCATAGGTAGAGCCGCTAGAAACAGCGACGGCAGGGTTATAATGTATGCCGACCGCATAACCCGCTCTATGGAATATGCCATTAGCGAAACCGCCCGCAGGCGAGGCATCCAAATGGCATATAACGAGGCAAACGGCATCACCCCCCAAACCATCCACAAAAAAGTTCACGATATCATCCAAGCCACAACGTCAGTAGCAACTCCAAAAAAGAAAGACGGCAAGCTGGCAAAAGACCCAGAATCCATGGATAGAGCAGAGCTTATAGCCCACATAAAAGGGCTTGAAAAACAAATGAAGCAAGCAGCGGCAGACCTTAACTTTGAAGTCGCCGCCATGCTACGGGATAAGGTGCTGCAAGCTAAGAAGATGTTGTAAGAAAAGGAGGGTATGTGTGGATAAGATAAAATTTATAGATTTGTTCGCTGGCATAGGTGGCATAAGGTTAGGCTTTGAAGCACATGGCATGGAATGTGTCTTCTCATCAGAGTGGGATAAATTTGCCGCCCAAACCTATGCTACTAACTTTGGAGAAGCCCCGCATGGGGACATCACAAAAGTTGCATCTAGCGAAATTCCTAATCACCATATATTGGCGGGCGGATTTCCTTGTCAGCCCTTTAGCACAATTGGCAAAAGACAGGGCTTTGAACATGAAACACAAGGTAATTTGTTTTTTGAGATTTTGAGAATTTTAAACGACAAGCAACCCAATGCATTTTTATTAGAGAATGTGCCAGGCATACGCACCATTGAGAGAGGCAAGGCTTTTGAAGCCATTTTAGAAGAATTAGATGCAGCGGGTTATTATACAACAGACCTCGACCTAAACGCATCAGATTATGGTGTGCCACAAAAGCGTAATCGTGTGTATTTTGTTGGTGTTCATAAAGATTATGATAAGAAGTTTAACTATCAAAAACCTAAAGCATCCTATCAAAGTATCGGCAAGTTTGTAGAAAAAAGTGCAGAAGGCTATGCAATATCTGACCATATCATAGAGAAATATCTGTTCAAAAAACAAGACGGCCGACCAGAAATTATAGATGAAACATCAGATATAGCCGTCAAAACTCTATGCTCTACCTATCATAAAATACAACGCTTAACAGGCACCTTTGTAAAAGATAGCGGGCGGATACGCCTTCTAACAGAGGGTGAGTGTAAGGCCATCATGGGCTTTCCCTCATCCTTCAAGTTCCCCGTGTCGAGGACGCAAATGTACAGGCAGATGGGCAATAGTGTAGCTGTGCCAGTTATCAAATCTATAGCCTATCAGCTCAAAGAGTTCATAACAACAAATGGTGAAGGTTATTCAAAAGATGTCAATGAGGAGGACGCTAGATGGCTGCAAACAACATTACTCAGTTAGGGCTTATACGAGAGCTTTTTGAGAAAAACCCTAATAGAGATGTACCCCACACCGAGGCGGTGGATTGGCTAACTAATGAATGGCTCAATAGAACAGGTGCAGTCTTTCGAGACCCTGATAGAGGTATTAGGAGTTTACACCAAAAAGGGTTCTTGATAAAAGTTGCTAAAGGAATTTATAGATATGACCCTCAAGTAGCACATACGAGAGGTGATTTGGAAGATTTCACTTCTAAACAAAAGCAGGAAATTCTAAAACGTGATGACTATAAATGCGTTATATGCGGAGCAGGCAAGAAGGATGGGGTTGAGCTTCACGTTGACCACATCAAGCCGAGAGATAAAGGCGGCAAAGCCGTTATAGAGAATGGTCAAGTTTTGTGTAGCATGCATAATTTTAGAAAGAAAAATCTAGGCCAAACCGAGACTGGTAAGAAGATGTTTATTGGCTTTTATGAATATGCTAAAAAGTTTAATGATGAAGATTTATTGAAACTTTCAACTCAAGTTTTAGAATTTTACGAAGAAAATGGCATCAACGGTCATATAGTCTGGAAGAAATAAATTTAGGAGTAAATGAATAATGCAAAAAATAGTGATAAAAGGTGCAAGAGAAAACAATTTAAAAAATATAGACCTAGAGATTCCAAGGGATGCTTTGGTTGTTTTTACAGGCGTTTCCGGCTCCGGCAAGTCTAGCCTTGCTTTTGAGACCCTTTATGCCGAGGGGCAGAGGCGTTATATGGAGAGCTTATCAAGCTATGCCCGCCAGTTTTTAGGGCAGATGGAAAAGCCTGATGTAGACAGTATTGATGGCCTCTCCCCTGCTATATCTATCGACCAAAAGAGCACCAACCAAAACCCCCGCTCTACCGTGGGCACCGTAACGGAGATTTATGACTACCTCCGCCTGCTTTATGCCCGTGTTGGCACGCCTCATTGCCCAACTTGCGGCAAAGAGATTGTACGCCAATCTATCGACCAAATTGTGGATAAGATACTTGAGCTGCCCGAGGGCAGTCGTATACAGCTTTTGGCCCCCGTGGTGCGTGATAGAAAGGGCGAGCATCAAAAGGTGTTTGAAGAAGCCCAGCGTGATGGATACTCTCGTGTGCGTGTTAATGGGGAGATTTTAGAGCTTGCAGAGGGCATCAAGCTTAGCAAAACCAAACGCCACAATATCGAGGTTGTGGTGGATAGAATAGTTGTTAAAGCTGGTATAGAGGCTCGCCTCTCTCAATCCGTGGAAACGGTGATGGGGCTAACGGATGGGGTGATGATGGTAGATGTTAACGGCGACGAAATCCTCAACTTCTCTCAAAACTTTGCCTGCCCAGACCACGGCGTGTCTCTCGCCAGCATAGAGCCTCGCATGTTTTCTTTCAACAACCCTCAAGGGGCTTGTGGAGAGTGTGCTGGCCTTGGCTACAAAATGGAGTTTGACCCTGAGCTGGTTATACCTGATGATAGCCTGTCTATATCTCATGGGGCTATAGCCGCTATGGGCTTTGGGCAAACGGTTATGGATAAAAACAGCTGGGGCATCGCCAATGTGTTTGAATCCCTCGCTAAGCATTATGGCTTTAAATTGACAACACCTTTCAAAAAGCTGCCAATAGAGATACGCAATATCGTGCTATATGGCACAGATGGCGAGGCTATACCTATAGAATATGGCAGCGGTAGGTATATGAACGAATTTGAAGGGGTTATAAACATCCTCAGTCGCCGCTATAAAGAGACCACAAGCGACTGGGCAAGGCAGCAATATGACACGCTGATAACTAATATAGAGTGCCCATGTTGTAAGGGCAAACGCCTCCGCCCTGAGATTTTAGCGGTTACAATTGCTGATGTAAACATTGCAGATATCACCACTATGCCTGTGGCAAATTTGGCGAAATTCTTTAAAGAGCTTACTCTAAGTGATGTTCAAATGTCTATTGCAGACCGCATCCTCAAAGAAATAAATGCTCGTGCTGGCTTTCTGGTGGATGTGGGGTTGGAGTATTTGACCCTTGCCCGCTCTGCAGCTACCCTTTCGGGTGGTGAGGCACAACGTATACGCCTTGCAACCCAAATAGGCAGCGGCCTTGTAGGGGTTGTGTATATTTTGGACGAGCCTTCAATCGGTCTTCACCAGCGAGACAATGATAAGCTCCTAAAAACCCTAAAACACCTGCGAGACCTTGGTAACACCCTTATTGTGGTGGAGCATGACGAAGACACCATGCTGGAGGCAGACCATATTGTAGACATAGGCCCAGGTGCAGGCTACCACGGGGGGCATATAGTCTACTCAGGTGATGTGGCTGGCATTTTGAAAGACAAAGACAGCCTAACAGGTGCATATATGAGTGGCCGCAAGGCGATAGAAGTGCCTAAAAACCGCCGCCCTATCACCGACAAAAAGCTCCTCATCACAGGTGCGGCTGAAAACAACCTTAAAAATATTAATGTAGAGCTGCCCCTTGGGGTGCTTGTGGCTGTTACAGGCGTTAGTGGTAGTGGCAAAAGCTCGCTGATTAATGAGATTTTGTATAAAAGGCTTGCTAGAGATTTAAACCGAGCCAAAGGCAAGCCTGGCAAGCATGCAGATATTGAAGGTCAAAAAGAGCATCTTGACAAAATAATAAATATAGACCAAAGCCCAATAGGCCGCACCCCACGCTCTAACCCCGCCACCTACACTGGCTTGTTTGATTTGGTGCGTGATGTGTTTACCCAAACGCCAGAGGCTAAGGTGAGAGGCTATCAAAAAGGTCGCTTTTCTTTTAACGTAAAGGGCGGCAGGTGTGAGGCCTGCCACGGGGATGGTATAATAAAGATAGAGATGCACTTCCTCCCCGATGTGTTTGTGCCTTGTGAGATTTGCGGCGGCAAGCGGTATAATCGTGAAACTTTGGAGGTTAAATACAAAGGCAAAACCATCTTTGATGTGCTAGATATGACAGTTGAGAGTGCCTTGGTTTTCTTTGAAAACCTGCCCCGTTTGAGGGAAAAGATACAAACCTTGTATGATGTGGGGCTAAGCTATATAAAGCTTGGGCAATCATCCACAACCTTATCTGGCGGAGAGGCACAGCGTGTTAAGCTGGCTACTGAGCTATCTAAACGAGCTACAGGCCGCACCATTTATGTGTTAGATGAGCCAACGACGGGGCTGCATGTGGCGGATGTTCACAAGCTTGTGGACATCCTCCAAACCTTGACAGATGGCGGCAACAGCGTGGTTGTTATTGAGCATAACCTTGACGTTATAAAAGCTGCCGACCATATAATCGACATGGGGCCTGAAGGGGGCGATGGCGGCGGTATGGTTATAGCCCAAGGTACACCCGAAGAGGTGGCAAAGGTTAAGAAATCATACACGGGGCATTATTTGAAGAAGGTGCTTAAGAAAAAGTAGAATCACGATCCTACTCCCCTACCGTCGTCCTGATCTCCCATCTACCGTCATCCTGAGCTTGACTCAGGATCTATGTGGGTTTGGGCAGGCTTAATTGGGGTTGTATCCAGATCGAAGTAGATCCTGAGTCAAGCTCAGGATGACGGTAGGGGCGGTTCAGGATGATGTAGGAGTGGCTTAGGATTGTGGCAGGGCAATCAGAGGAGATATCAAGCATGAGTGCCTATGTATACTTCATGTCAAGCAAAAAATAATGTCGCTCTATACATCGGTGTTACAAGCAATCTAGAACGGCGAATATGGGAGCATCGAAATAATGTCAATATTGATGGTTTTGCATCTAAATACAACTGCGTGAAGCTTGTGTATTTTGAGGAATATAATTCTATTGATGATGCAATTAAAAGAGAAAAGCAACTTAAAGCTTGGAAAAGGGAGTATAAAGATGCTCTTGTGAAGAAGGAAAATTCCACTTGGAGGGATTTGAGTGCAGGGTGGATGTGAATTTTGCCCTAACCCAAGTAGATCCTGAGTCAAGCTCAGGATGACGGTAGGGGTGGCTCAGGATGACGATGTTAGTAAAAAGTATGACAAGATACGAGAGGGGAGCAACAAACCATGATACTATCAGGATTAGAAATTATAAAAAAGGCACAAGAGGGTAAAGATATTCGCATCACACCTTTTGACCCATCACAAGCGGGGCCAAACAGCTATGACTTGCGGTTAAACAACATCTTACAAGTTTATGACATACCAGCGGGGGGGCATCTTGATATGAAAAACCCCCTACCCACCAAAGAAATCATTATCCCTGAAGAGGGCTATGTGTTACAACCTGGGCAGCTTTACCTAGGCAGCACGGTAGAGTTCACCGAGACACTAAACGGCTATGTACCTATGCTTGAAGGCCGCAGCTCTATTGGCCGCCTTGGCATGTCTATCCACGTAACTGCAGGTTTTGGAGATATTGGCTTTGCAGGCTTTTGGACGCTAGAGATCTATTGCATCCACCCTATCAAAATCTACCCAAATGAGAGAATTTGCCAAATATATTATCACAAAATCGAAGGTGATTATGAGAGCTACAAAGGCAAATACCAAGAAAACAAGGGCATACAGCCCAGTATGAAGCACGAAGACAAAATATAGGAGGCACATATGGATACAAAATACAACCCAAAAGCCGTGGAAGATAAGCTTTATGCCCAGTCTCTTGAAAAGGGCTATTTTAGCCCCAAGGTAGACCAAAGCAAAAAGCCCTACACAATCATGATGCCTCCTCCAAACATCACCAGCCGCCTCCATATGGGGCACGCCTTTGAAGGTACGATTATCGACGTGCTAACTCGCTTTAAGCGTATGCAGGGCTACAACGCCCTACTTATGCCAGGCACAGACCACGCGGCAATCGCCACCGAGGTAAAGATTGTTGAAGACATGGCAAAAGACGGCGTAAAGAAAAGCGACCTAGGTCGTGATGGCTTTATGGAGCGTGCTTGGCAATGGAATGATAAATATGGCAACGAAATTATAGAGCAAATCAAGAAGATGGGCATATCTGCCGATTGGAACCGTGCTAGATTCACCATGGATGAGGGCTGCTCTAAGGCGGTGGTTGAGGTTTTTGTTCGCCTTTACGAAAAAGGGCTTATCTACCGTGGTGAGCGTTTGGTAAACTGGTGCACAAAATGCAACACCTCTATCTCTGATGCGGAAGTGGAGCATGAGGATAAGCAAGGCGGCTTTTGGCACTTTAAATACCCTATCAAAGGTATGGATGGTGAGTATGCCACATTTGCCACAACCCGCCCAGAAACCATGCTGGGGGACGTAGCCATAGCCGTTCACCCTGATGATGAGCGATACAAGCATCTTGTTGGCAAGCTTGCCATTATGCCTATTTTAGACCGTGAAATCCCCATTGTTGCCGATAGATATGTGAAGATGGATTTTGGCACGGGGATGGTTAAAATCACCCCAGCACATGATTTTAATGACTTTGAGCTGGGTGCAAGGCACAACCTGCCAAAGATAAACATAATGAATGACGACGCAACAATAAACGAAAGCGGTGGGGCATATCAAGGCCTTGACCGTTATGAGGCCCGCAAAAAAATAGTTGATGAGATGGATGGTCTTGGGCTTTTCATAAAAAAAGAAGATATCACCCACTCCGTTGGCACTCACGACCGCTGTAAGGATGTTGTAGAGCCTTTAAACAAGCTTCAATGGTTTGTGAAGATGGAAAGCCTTGCAGCCCCAGCCCTTAAAGCCTATCAAGATGGCAACTTAAACATAGTACCACCTCGTTTTGGCAAGGTATATACCCATTGGCTTGAAGATATAAAGGATTGGTGCGTTTCTCGCCAGCTTTGGTGGGGGCATCGTATTCCCGCCTATCATTGTGGGTGTTGTGAGCATATCACCGTTGCGAAAGAGCCTCCAGCAGCTTGCCCAAAATGCCAAAGCACAAACCTAAAGCAAGATGAAGATAACCTTGACACATGGTTTTCATCGGCCCTATGGCCTTTCTCTACCCTAGGCTGGCCTGGTGAAGATAGCGAAGATTTAAAATATTTTTACCCAACAGATGTGCTATGTTGCGGCTATGAGATACTATTTTTTTGGGTTATCCGCATGGTTTTCTCAGGGCAAGAGTTTATGGGGGAGCTACCCTTTAAAGATGTGCTTATCCACGGCATGATGAGAGATGAGCAAGGTCGCAAAATGTCAAAATCCCTAGGCAATGGCATTGACCCGCTGGACATTGTAGAGCAATATGGCGCAGATGCCCTACGCTTCTACCTTTCTACAGGCAACAGCATGGGTAATGACCTGCGTTTTTATATCGACAAGGTAGAGGCTGCCCGTAACTTTTTAAACAAAATTTGGAATGCTTCACGCTTTATTGCTATGAATGTTGGTGAGGGTGATATTCCGACTCTTGATAACGTGATGGATAGCCTAACCACGGCGGATAGGTGGATAATCTCTAAATGCAACGCCACTATAGCCGAGGTAACCCAAAACCTTGATAATTATGACCTTGGCCTTGCCGCCCAGAAAATAAACGACTTTGCTTGGGACGAGCTTTGCGATTGGTATATAGAGATGGTAAAATCTCGCCTTTATAACGCAGATGACCCTACAAGGCCAGCTGCCATCGCCACCCTTTGCCACGTGCTAGAGGCAACCTTAAAGCTGCTCCACCCCTTCTCTCCCTTTATAACCGACGAGATTTTCCAAAGCTTTGGCTTTGGGGAGAGCGTGGTGGTTGCAAGCTGGCCAATAGCTAGTGATGCTCTAAACTTTGCCAAAGAGGAGCAAGATGTGGAGCAGATAAAAGAGGCTATCAAAGCCATTAGAAACCTAAGGTCAGAAATGAACATACCCCCCTCTCGTAAAGCAGCGGTGTATGTTGTGGCTAGCAACCAAGCTGTTAGAGGGGTTTTTGAGGCTGGAAGCGGTCATATAGTGGCTTTAGCATCAGCATCTGAGGTTATAGTGCAAGATAATAAAACTGGCATAGATGACAATGCGGTGTCTCTAGTTGTGGCTTCCGCTGAAATTTTTATGCCGCTGGCAGATTTGGTCGACTTTGACAAAGAGCGTGAGCGTCTAACAAAAGAAATCAAAAAGCTTGAAGATGAGGTGGCAAGGGTAGCGTCAAAGCTTGCAAATCAAGGCTTTTTAAGCAAAGCAAAGCCAGAGCTTATAGAAGAAGAACGTGCCAAAGAGGCGAAATATAAAGAGATGCTGGCGTTGGCACGTGGTCAACTTGCATCATTGTAATTTAGTGAGTTTTGTGCCTTTAGTGTTAAAGTTTAAATAGTGCTAGTGAGTGAAGTGAGTGAAATTATCATTTGCACTTGACACAAATTGAGATGGTGTGAGGGAGTGGGCAAAGTGGACCGACATCCCTTATTCGTCATTAGGCTTGTAGCGAAACGAACCTAAGTGTCGTCATCCCGTGCTTGACACGGGATCTATGTGGTTTAGTGCATACCCAACTAAGCCTGCCCTTCTCCAATTAGATCCCGTGTCAAGCACGGGATGACCCCGCATCGGAGTGCGGGGCAGGCTGGAGTTTGATGTTTTTTGGTTTCGTTACAAGGCTGTTGCGGACTTGTTTCACTTAAAGCCAAGTTTCGCTTAAAATCGGGATCAGCTGAGGGCATCAACCTACAGATCCACAATGACGAGCTTAAGTGATTGGTAAATTGGAACGATGTGTCCCGTGCCTGACACGGGATCTCACTAGCATGGCATACAACCTAGCATTAGGAGGATCCCCTCCCTTTCTAGTCTGAATAATTCAGGAAGGAAGGGGATCCTGAATCAAGTTTCGCCCAAAGAGCAGGGCTCAACCTAGGGTTCAGGATGACATTGTCGACGCTAGATGGCACAAACTCTCTATTTTGACTGGAGAATTATTATGAATTTTGAACAAGCACAGGCCTATCTATTCGCCAGTTTTGGAGAGGGTCGCAAAAAGGGGCATGGGGCACTTTTGCAAGCCCTAGCAGCCTTTGGCAACCCTCAAGAAAAACTAAAAATCATCCATGTGGCAGGCACCAACGGCAAGGGTAGCTTTTGCAAGCTTATGGCAAGCATTTTGCACGCTAGCGGGCTTAAAGTTGGGGTTTTTACCTCCCCTCATATGGAGGTTTTTAACGAGCGGCTCACAATAAACGATGCCATGATAACCGATGAGGATTTTACAGCCATTATGGGGCATATAGCCCACATAAGCAGCCAGATGTTTGATGGGGGCGATAGTTTCTCCTTTTTTGAAATATGGACGCTTTTGGCCTTTATATATTTTTACAAAAAAGAGGTTGACATCCTCCTGTTAGAGGTTGGCATTGGCGGCAGGCTAGACAGCACCAATGTTATTACCTCTCCCCTGCTTTCCGTCATCATGTCTATCGGGATGGACCATATGGCTCTTCTCGGCAACACAATTGAGGAGATAGCGAAGGAAAAAGGCGGCATAATCAAGCCGAACCGCCCCGTAGCCCTTCATGACGACCAAGCCCTCGTAGGCGGCATTTTTAACCAAATGGCAGATGCAGCAAAAGCTAAGCAATACCTAGCAAAAGGCATACTCATCACCTCTTTAGAGATGGGTGTTGATGGCTCAAGCTTTGTAGCCCACCTGCCTGATGCACCTCCCTTGCCTATCACCCTAGGTCTTGTGGGTGATTATCAAGTAGAAAACGCCAAAACAGCCCTTGCGGCCTGCATAGCTTTGAGAGACTTGGGGCTTAACATCCAGATAGAGCATATACAAAAAGGCTTAAAAAACGCCAAACACCCTTGCAGGATGGAGATTGTAAAAAGCAACCCTCCAATAGTCCTTGAAGGCTCTCACAATATGCAAGGGGTGGCAGCCTGTATCAAAAACATGAAGGCTCTATTTCCTAATCAAAGCATCACCCTTTTGGTGGCGGTTTTGGCGGATAAAGAGTTTGATGAAATGATAAACGCCCTAGCGGCTATAGCCAGCAAAATAGTTTTTACCAAGCCTGTTTATGATTTCAAGGCAGCTTCAACACAGGCTCTAGCAAGCTCTCTTAGAAGTTTTGATGGGCAAGTTTTTTTAGAAGATGATTGTAGCAAAGCATTAAAAATAGCTAAAGATATAACATGCAAAAATGGCGTGATACTATGCACAGGTTCGCTATACCTGGCGGGAGACATACGCCGAGTTTTAAAACAAGAAGGGGGAGGCAAAGCCATATGATAGATTTTCAAAAAGAGCTTAAAAAATATGCTCCTGTTTTAGAGATAGACAATATTGAAGGTGAAATCGCCCAAGTTGGCGATGTGGAGGATATTGTAGAGCTGTTGCAACACCTATCCGCCAAAAACAACGCAAGAGGTAATGCTGATGAAGATTGATAGCACTCTACACAGCTTTGCAGTTAGGTTTTCAAACAAATACTACAACATAGGTCTAAAACACGCCAACAGCGGCGATATGACAATGGCCATAGCCTTTTTAGACCGCTCCATCAGCATAAACAAGAAAAACACACTGGCTAGGAATTTGCTTGGCTTGTGTTATTATAACGTAGGCAGAGTAGGAGAAGCCCTAAAAGAGTGGATAATCAGCTCTAGCTACAAAAAAGACGATAACCACGCCCAAAAATACCTAGAAGCTATAGAAAACAACCCCCTCTTGCTAGAGAGGTGCTCTGAAGGGCTGGCAAAGTATAACGAGGCCTTGGCATATGTTCATCAATCTAGCGAAGATCTAGCATCCATTTGCCTTAAGCGAGCTATAGACATTGTGCCTAATTTTGTTGACGCTCTAAATTTACTCGCCCTTTGCCACCTTAAAAGTGGCGACAGGCAAGGAGCATCTGCCCTTGTGGAGAAGGCATTGGCTATAGACAAGGGCAACAAAGCATCACAAAGATATTACAAAGAGCTGTTTAAGAGAGACTATGTGCCTCAAAAGAAAACCGCCCAACAAAAGCCAGCGACAGCGGGTGCGTCAAAAACAAAGCAAGACGCCTCAAACAAACCGCAAGAAACAAACCCAAACCCTTTTGCTTTAAGAGCTGGCAAGCCCCTCTCCAAAATATCAACTTTTTCTAGCATTATATATGCTGTTGTAGGCATGGTTATCATGTTTTTGTTTATGCATTTGTTGATTTTCCCTGGCATGTTGTCTGATAGAGATGAAGAGATTTCAAATCTAATATCAGGGCAAGCCGCCCAAGAGCAAAGGCACGCAGGGGTAGTGCATGGCCTAAACCAAGATATACAAGACCTTGAAGAGCAAGTAGCCAACCTTATGCTAGATAACCAAACAGAGCATGATGCCTTTTTGAGCCTCCAACACCAAATATGGACGCAAGAGGCAGCAACCCTTCTTGAAGGCGGCCAGCCAGCTCAAGCCTTAATCAGCCTTGATCAAGTAGACGTTTTACGCCTGCCTGAAGACTTGATGGTGCTATATGCCCAAACCCTTCAAGCCGCCATACCCCTTGCAGAGCAGCATTACAACACCCAAGGGCAAGCCCTTTTTAACGCAGGCAACTTTGAAGATGCACGCATAGCTTTAGAGCGTGGCCTAGACCTTTCCACGCCCGCCAGCAACGTAGGCGGCAACATATTATATCTCTTAGGGCGTATAGCTGAAAATGACGAAGACATACCCTTAGCTATTTCCCATTATCAAGCCCTTTTGGATGACTTTCCAGCATCACCAAGGGCAAACGCAGCAAGAAACCGCCTAAGTGCAATACAAGAATAGACCTGCTCCGAAACCTTGCTGAACCAATTTTGGAGCGACAATCGCTTTTTCAGTGGCTTTTCTGAAAAAGCGATGATAGCGTTAAGTGAAAAAAATTGTGTGAAGCAGTTTCGGAACAGGCCTAATAATCCCCAAAAATGGAGGTAACAAAATGGAGAAAAAAACATCAGTATTCGATCTTAACGAAAAAATGGCAGCCCTTGTTGCATATTCTTTCTTTTTCATCACAGGCATAATGGTTCTCGTTATGGAAAGAGAAAATAAATTCGTTCGCTTTGCCGCTTTGCAATCTATCGTCTTTTTCATCTTAATGGCATTAGTAGGCACCACAATAGGGGTTTTATCCATCATCCCCATTTTGGGTTGGATATTTAGGGTTGTAGGCAGCTTTATCGCAATCGTTACGGTAGCCACATGGCTCTTCCTCATGCTCACAGCCGCAGTAGGTAAAGCCATCAAAATACCCATAATCGGTCAAATCTGCTGGAACCACGTTCATAAAGAAAAGAAATAGGTACATAAAACAAAAAACAGCCCAATTGAGCAAGGGCTGTTTTTTGTTTTTATTGTAGCTCTTCTTCTATGCGTAGCAGTTGGTTATATTTTGCAACCCTATCAGAGCGGGCTGGGGCACCTGCTTTTATTTGAGCTGCATTTACAGCCACGGCTATATCGGCTATAATGCTGTCTTCCGTCTCTGCTGAGCGGTGGGATATGACGGACGTCATTTTGTTGCGGTGAGCCATCTCGATAGCTTCAAAGGTTTCCGTTAGTGTACCTATTTGGTTTACCTTTATCAAGATGGAGTTAGCAACGCCCATTTCTATGCCCTTTGTAAGCTTTTCCGTGTTGGTTACAAAAAGGTCATCCCCCACCAGCTGGATTTTACCTCCCAAGCGGCGGGTGAGGAGCTGCCAGCCCTCCCAATCGTTTTCGTCAAGGCCGTCTTCAATAGAGCATATGGGGTATTTGTTGCACAAATCTTCCCAAAATTGCACAAGCTCCTCCGCCGTGCGGGTTACCGCCTCGCCTTTCATTTTAGACTCACCCTCAAAGTGATATTTGCCATCTTTATAAAGCTCAGACGCACCAGCATCTAGGGCAAGTTTAATGTCTTTGCCAGCTTCATAGCCGCTTATTTTGATAGCCTCTAAAATCAAATCTAAAGCATCATCCGCCGTGGCAAGGTCAGGTGCGAAGCCGCCCTCATCCCCGAGGCCAGTCGACAGCCCTTTTGA
>Ga0123355_10012009_pt1 | contig 13393 bp, 12 predicted proteins | sample TergutEmb28metaG_3_FD_89872 | JGI IMG/M metagenome (GOLD analysis project Ga0123355, IMG submission 89872) | Embiratermes neotenicus P1 segment gut microbial communities from Petit-Saut dam, French Guiana - Emb289 P1 | ecosystem: Host-associated > Arthropoda: Insects > Digestive system > Gut ...
GACTGTGTGATTGCTCCCTCACACTTGTGAATGTTTTTCAAATTATTTGTGTACCACACACACACACACACACACACACACACATATATATATATATATATAACCCCATATGTTACAGTATTATCCCACAGTAGATAATTATATTTATCCCAGTAGAGTGCAAATTTTTATCACTTCATACACATTCTAAACACTGCCTGTGCATCATAGTCACCCACATCCAAGTCTGAGATTTTTTTTAGGTGTATATAACACATTCATTACTGCTTACTATACTTCTGTAAAGTGATGTGTAAAAAGTATACTCACTTTCATCTTTCAGAATTTAAGTCCATGCTCTGTAGAAGAATGCATGTTAGAAGAGGTAACTGTGAAAGGAATAATGCTCCCATGCATTGCCCAGTCTACTGAGGCATCAGGAAATTAACTCCCCCCCCCAAAATGACAAGCTGGCAGGAAGAATGCATGAAATCTTGAATTTAGTTAGAGGCCATGCTTGAACTGGGAGATAGTTCAAATAACTATTTCAGTCCATACATTGTTTTCTGTACAGACATTTATAATATATAGTGTTTTAGGGATTCATGTGGTCAGTGTGTGCGTAATGAAATGGCCTCACTCTACATGAATACAAATAGGATATATTGCTGTGGTAGATGAAATAGAGATCATGCTGATATTGAGAATCTGACACACTAACTCTTTTTGGTTCTAAAAACAAAGGATATCTGCAGCGTGAGTTAAATTTAATGGAATTAATCTCCTACTTCTAAATGACTGTGAGGCTAAAAATCATTGCTCAGCATTGCTCAGATGTTATGCCACAGGAGAGTTGTAGGTGAAATGTTACATGGATGGAAAAATTAGAATGCAGCCAACAGATACCAACATTTCTACTGTATCATGTAATAAGGGATTTCAATCTGAAAATTCTGGCAACAAAGACAACAGCAAGGCTTTATGAAGAACAAAAGGTAAAACACAAGAAAGGTAGAATGAGTCAATGAATTTTATCATGAAAAGACAGGGTGTAAAGCCTTGAGCTGGATTCAGCATTTTTTCCCAAATGTAAAAGCCTTTCAAATCCCTTTGAAATGCCGGACTGAAGAGCAGACTGGTGCCGATATTTGTAGTTAAGGCACCAAGGTACTTTAAGTTGTGTGTTTGATTGGTCGTCGTGGGCCCATTAGTGAAGTAAGTCTGAACTTTGGTTTTCAAGGCCAGATTTCTCATTGAAGCCTATCACAAAACTGTGTGTCCATTCAAAAATGAAAGAAGATTGCTTGCAAATTTTTGTGGTGATAACTTGATATTTGTGTTATTACATTTATGTTATTCCAACAGCAGGACCAGTTTTGTAAGTGTGTTAGGTATTACAATTCCAATTTTGTAGAAATCAGGTTTAACATCATTAAGGGAAATGTTAAGTATTTTGAAACATGAACTCTTTCTGGCACTGCAAAAAATATTGCCACCAAAGATTTTCACTGTGCCATACTCATATTTCCTAATTTTGTATGTAGGGTTAGGAAACAGGTACATATAATGTAGGGTGGCTAGATTGTGCCAGTTTTATGGAACAGTCTGATCTGTGAATTATACCAGATGTAAAATGTTCTTAGTTTGACACATGTGACAGGTGATTGGAGATTATTTAGTTGTCAGTTTGAGTTTCATTGTGTTTGGTGCACGTGACAGGTTTAGGGAACGTGCAGAAAGACCGAAAATATAAATACGTAGTGCTATTAGATTCAACTGTACACAGGTGTTGCCTTAATTTCTCTTTCTACTGTGAATGCAAATACTGATCACTGGTACTAAAATATACATTTAGTGGAGAACGAAATACATTGAAAAACTTTGGAGCACTGAATTAATAAAGAATAGATTTTGAAGTGTTAACATATCAATGTAACTAAATCATGGTGATGTGTTATACAAAAGATTAAGAAGTGTGTAACTGTGTATAAGAATTAGATGTGCAAAAATCATGAAAACGCTTTGCTCATTATCATCATTATCATTATCATGATTTTTCTGTACCAATATTTCAAATTCAGGATTGTGGCATGAAGTTTAACAGTTGCTGCCATGTGTTTTGCAAGTACACCTTGCATGCCAGATAGTTCCAATGGCTGTGGCTGAGGTATATTAATAGGATTCTTAGTACTTAACAGAGAAATTACCGTAAAACAAAATGCAACTACTTCAAGTCACCATCTAGCTGTGTTATAACTTGGCCTAATAAATAAAGAGCAGTGTTCATTTCGTGTGTGTCTCAGATTTTTACATCCATTAACCATTCACTCTGTGAACTACTGGAACAAGGAGAATATTGGCCAGAACAAAGAACAGGGTTATAAATCTTAGTAATTAACCAACTTAACGCACAAACTCTTGTATTATAATAAGTTCATTATATTCCTCTACATGTTTCAAGCACTACGTGCTCATCATCAGGAGGTCAAATTGTATTATACAGCATCTGGTATTATCACACCTGTAGGTGGCTGTCTGGTGCACAGTTTGAGAGAATCCTCTCTCAACCTGTGCACCGGACAGCCACCTAATAAGTGTGACAATTGCTGTATAATACAATTTGACCTCCTGGTGATGAGCATGTAGTGCTCGAAACATGTAGAGGAATATAATAAACTTATTATAAAAGAAGAATTTGTGCATTAAGTTGGTTAATTACTAAGATTATACTGAGATGCACAGTCAGAAAACATCAAAAAAAGGGTTATTAATGTTATGGCAGAAGGTGAAGGAAAATATGTCCGTATGCAAACCATGAAGGCATATAGGGAAAGCAGATTTGTAGCTGCCTTCATTCTTAACTTCAGCACTCAGTGGAGGTGGCTGGTCAGATTCATGCTCTGGCCATTTTACCCCTGGAATGGAGGGGGAACCCGGGAACCATTGAATAGGGGGACTGGATCAGCCCTGGGACAAGTCCGGACGTTTTTTTTTTGGGGGGGGGGAATCTGTAGTCCCTACTAGAAATTGAGCACCAGGTCGTCCGCTTGCAGCCTAGTTACTTTGCCGATTATGCTGTTTTGGATGCAGTAACCATTATGTGTTATTAAAATGTCAGGCCACTTGTTGACTGAAAGTTATATCTTACCCCTGGTTGTGGCTTGGTGAGGGAGAAACAATTTGACATCAGTCAGGCCCTGTTATCAGAATTGTACCCTTCTGATCCTAACTGCATAACTTGGTACTCTTCAGTCATGTTGGAATTAAAACAATTATATTTTTAGTGTGGGAAATTGCAATGGTGTGAAAACACCAAGGTTAATTTGATCCAGTGCTTAATTAATCACCATGCTGTAAAGGCAAATGGGAAGATTTGGCATGTGGCCAGCTGCTTTGCCCCTGACGAAACATTACCAATTCAGTTATAAACTTCAAAAGGAAAGGGCAAAGTTCAGCCTATAACCTGCCATGAAGGCACAGACTGGGAGTACAGTTATAGCTCTACTCTTTCTTTAACCTTGGCGCTTGATGGGAGTGGGCAGTTAATGCCATGTCCCGGCCACTTTACCCCCGGGAATAACCCGGTGCCCACTGTATAGGAGTCTTGTGGGCGGCCCGGCCGGTCTGGACGGGGGTGGAACACCTGGCCTCCACCAGGAATCGATCCCCGGACCGTCCAGCCCGTAGCGATTTGCTATACCAACTGAGCTATCCCGCCCCGGTATTATACTGAACGTGAACATTCTTTCGCTGGCCAGTGCAGGAACAGAGACAGCATTACAGTAACAATTAAAGTGGTACTTTACAGCCATGTTTTTAATAACTTACGTATATCTTGAATGTTACTGCTCTGTGTGCAGCACTGTTGCCATTTCTTCGTCGGACAAGTCGCTAACAAGATCCAAAAAAGAAAAGTCTCCATGCAAAGAGTATTAGCATGGAGATTGAATAAAATGGGGAAAATAAAAAAAGACTGGGACAAAGGTAGTCTGGGGCATAAATCTTGTTTCAGGGACTGTTCCAGAAAATCGGGACGAATGGTTACCTTCAAGAAACTTGGCTGTTCGTCTTAGCCAATCTGGACACTTAAGATAGGAAATATCTCTTTACCCTTCTGGAATTACCCGTGGTTCCTTGGCCGTTCGGCCAATAGCCTAGAAACCTGATTATAGTGAAAAGGTTACCGATAACACGAACCGTTACACATTATTCTAAGAACCAAAAGGAATGACAGGTTTGAGTCAAAGCGTAGTGGAATCGTAACAAATCTGTCTGTGCAACGTACAGTTTCGGTATGTGGTCACAAACGGCACCCAGTTTCGTTCATTAATTTAGTAATGTTTGTGTTTAGGTTAATGAAAAATTCAGTGGCAAGCTGGGGGATGGGGCAGTTTAGAATAGTGTCAGTTTGTAACCGTAAATAGATATCAGCTTCAGCAACAGATGTACATTTTCACCATCCTGTAAAATTGTCCTTGTACTCATTGTTTCAAATATATTTAATGACACTGTCAGTAAATCATATTCTGTATTGACGAAAGAAAGGTTATTCCTGGCATCCATCCGTTCAAATAGTATTATCCGTACTCGCGACAATGTGCCAATCACAAACCTTCCAGCTCTCATTTGGAATTCAGAAGAAATAGTGATATTAAAAAAAGTACCATACGGTACTACTACTAGCAGCCATTGTACGTTTTCAGTGTAAAATCTTTGCTCAATGACGACCCATCAACAAACGTCAAATGCTGGTTTCTGAAAACAGTCCCAATGAGCAGGCGCATTGCTCTCGATCGAACTACTCTGTTCTTCTTGTGTGTACGTCACGAGGCGCGTGTCACCTCACCCCCGTCCCCTGGAACTGTTCTCTTCGACCGGTCCAACGGTAGTAGCTATCGTGAGACCTCTACCGGTGGCAGCGGGAGTGATTCAGACAGTGGAAGATCTGGGTGCAGACATGATGTCTGCAATGTAAAGAGGACCGGTGTGACATTTCGGTGTGCGGGTTTCTTGCATTACGGAGCTGAATGCATGTGTGAAACAGCATTAAGATATGATTTAGAATCATGCACGTGTATTTACTATATTCTTTGTTACTAATAGTATACGTTGTATTATGAAAGTGTGTCCGTGTGAGTTACGTGACTTGTATAGTTCGTTTTATAAACTGATTGCCTAACACTACTTTGAGGCTATTATCTTAGCTCATTTCCGTGCTTAAGTTATGTATCGTCGATGTGTTCCGGGATATGTATGAAAGACAAAGGAAACAGTAGTACTACGGTAACAGTAATATCGACCGACGATAGGTCAAGCGAGTGCGTGTGTGTTAGGGCCTCATAGAGACGAGTTATTACGATTGGAAGTGCTTCATTTGCTCGAGGTCATCATGTTCAACCCCTTGTCAACTTTCCTGCTCACCGCACTTGTGCCAGCTATATGCCTTTTCTCGTTTACCATTGAGCAAGAAGGGCAGAATAACATCTTCGAAGCAGCATTTCAAGGTAAAAGAAAATTCGGTACTGGGGTCTATACAATTTTCTAACCAAAGATAAATTTATTAATGTTGTTTAGCTGTAACGCGTTTGCATTTACAAATGACTTCTCAGAATATTACGTAATATCGAACATTTAAAAATGCATACAAGAATGTTAGTCGCTAATGCCACAAGATAGGATATAGTAGTATCAGTAGCATATCCTTTCGTTCCATTAGGAACAGTGGGCATTTGTGAAGCAACAAGATAGGATATAATCAAAAGTACTTCCCTTTTAATAGAACAACTTGACAATATGGACACCACTTAAAGCTGCAGATGATTAGGTTGTTGTTTTGTATGTGACATTTGACGACACTTTCAGTACAGAGGATAGAGTTTCACTGTTGTTTCTGGGGGCAGAAAATGGGGCAGATGTGTGTAGACACCGCTGCCAGTTCCAGAGCTTGTCTGAAAGAAGTTATTTCCTTGGGGATACAGACATCAACAACGAGACGTGTAGAACTAAATAACTATTTTCTTTGTGACCCTGTATTTTCACAATTCCCTTTCTAATATATCGTCACTACTATTCCCTGCACTCGTCAAATGATGCTCGAGGGTCATCTGCTCTTCGCACGCGTTCCCACGTGTGGTTATTTCCGGTTACTAGACTCACGTAAAGTAAATTGACCTAAACATCCCAATCCGTTTCCGAAGTTTTTTTTTGTGTCATAGAAGGCCCACATCTTGATTCTTTGTGTACGTGAAACATTTCAATTAATGAGGTTATTTAGCATTGCTTGGTAGAATTATCTATGTACTGGGATGTAGATGAAAGCATTCGTGCTCTATTTTAAGGCTCAAAGAGACCGAGGAGAATCAAAAGAATCTGATTGGTCTCCCGGCCGCTACTCAAACTCCAGTAAGCGACAAGAGCATGGGCCATATTTTCTGGTACGTAGTAGGCTATACTAAGCCTTCCAAGTTGTCAAACGTGACAGGTGCCGCATCGGGAATACGGTTATGATAGTCAAATAGGGTAGCACAACGGGGAGGGGGATTCAGTCTAAAGTGTAAGCAAGATATGTCTTTAGATACTGAAATGTTATTTTGTTCTTTGCTGCCAGAGTAGAAGTTGGCGTAAACAGTGAGTACAGTGGCAAAGCTACGGTTGGACGAGCCGGCGTTTGAATCCATCCAGAGGACAGACATTTTCTTTTTTCATGACGTCAATGTAAGCAGTGAAGCCGACCCAGCCTTCTATTCCACGATTATCGGGACTCTTTTTCCGGGTTAAAAAGGCCGGGGCGTGAGGCTGGCCAATTGCCTCTACCATGTGCTGAGGTTAAGAATGAGTGGAGCCATTTAACTTTTATTTGTCTGCCCGAATGTGGAAGTCAGTAACTGTCCACGTAATTTACTTCCGTAATATGGGTAGGGCATAGCATTTCTAAACTTTTAATCGCTTTATTGCACCAATACTTGAGACCAACCTTAATAGTCGTAATTACATATTTTAAAACTGGAAACATGATGCCTGTCAGACTTCAGAGTAGCGTATTTATGAGTGTGTTCTGTAATTATTTACCAAAAGTGGAAGAATTGTTCTTTTCCAGCTAAGTGTTGTGTTTAATTTCCGTTTGTCTCCGGGCCACCAAATACTTCAGAATAATTTTTTATTTTTGTCACCCCTGGCGGCGGCGCAGTTGGTTGAGGCACTGCGCTAGTAGCCGGAAGGTCGCGGGTTCGATTCTCGATGGTGTGATTGGGATTTTTCATTGACATAATCCTTCCGGCTGCAGTATGGCTCATCGTCTGACAGAAATGAGTACCACGAATATTTGCTGGGGGGTAAAGGTGGCCGGTGCGTAGGGCTGACAACCGTACCACCTTCCTGTGCCGATTGTCTCGAAATCTGGAAGCCTCAACCTCAGGGAATCCTCTAGGCCTTTGAAGGAAGAAGAATTCATGCATACGTTCTTGCACACACATTTTAATCGCGGATGTTTGGTGTAGGTACTAACATATGCCCCATTCAAATGCCACACATAAAGTCGTCAAAGTCGGAACTGAAGATTGGTCTAAAAAGCCAGTAACTTTCGGACGTTGGGTCTACCCACGTCCTGAAGTGGAATTTTGAGTGGGGAGACCGTACCATGATGGTCCCATTAGAAAGAGCCAGTCTCTGCCCTTGGACCTTATCCTGAGGCAATGGACAGTCTAAAGTTTCAGTCAGTATAATAATATACACCATCGCCAGATTTCTTTAAGTTTCGATGAAGTTTGCAGTCTTTACACTGTTACAGTAATGTGTAAGAGCGTTATTTAAATGTAAATTGTTTTATGTGCTCTTATCTGTAACGGACAATGTGGCACAGTTAACAATAACCAGAATAATTAAATTAGCCAGTCAACTATGAACTACTAATAAGTGATGGAATTAACACAATAATTAATATTACCGTGAACCGGAAAATCCGAGAGCTGAAACAGCTCTAACTGAATGTACTGGTTTTGCAGTTTTATAAGTCAGCGTCTGCAGTTCCCGGTTAAGTTTAACCAAATTCTGCGAAATTGCGTGTTTGGTTTCTGTTTTACTGAACTAGGGCATGTTAGGGGAAATTCTACAAATTAAAGAAAATGGATAAGGTTCGAGAAGAGAAATTTTCGTACTTTAAGGAATGAATCAACTTACGTGTGTATGATCTACTAATTAAATGCATTAGAGCCCCCTCGAAAGGCGGATATTCGCCCAACTGGCAGATAAATCTTTCGCTCTTATGAAGCTTGAAGGGCCATAATCTTGTTCATCAGGCCTCGCCGTTTGACCATCCGTCATACTTTAATGTCTTTAAGATCCACCTACGCCTTTTTTTATAGGTTTTTCGGCTACATTTCTTTCCTGTACATAGTCATCTTCGCCTTACGTGCTACTTGCGTCGTCTGTTTCATTATTTTGATGTGGGCAACATAATGTAATTTGGTGAAGGGTAGAAGAGGTCTACCTAAATTCCCTCATTATAGACTTTTCTTCTCTTTCCTCCTATTTGTCCATTTTGTTCGGACCAATGACTTCCCTGACAATTTGTCCTCCAACACCGTCACTCTATGCTCTTCATTTCCAAGAAGAGAGGCCATGATTCACATTCAAGTACAACAAAAGATGTAATCATGGGTTTCCGACTGTTAATGCGTCAATTTCTTTTCTTTTATTGCCTTATGGTAGGGTGATACCATGTCTATGGAATTGCGACCTCTGTCGGACCCACTGGCCATTCCCCGGATGACGGGTGAATGAACATAGAATATCGGTGGAATTGTATTTGCCACGGAATAGCCGAAACACTAAGCAAAGAACCAATCCGAATGCCACTCTATCCACCTCAGAAGACACATGCACTGTCTTGTGAAAGAACCCGGGTCTGTGCGGCGAGAACTTGCTTTACGGTCGGGCTGTTGATACACCAGTAATTTCAAACGAAAAACTTGCATTACGTTTCAAACTAACCCAACCAGCAGTTTAGTAGCGGAATTTCTTCCGGGAGGGAATAATGGTTTTATTGCTGCAAGACGTGACCACAGCTGCTGTCAGATAAAAATTTGCCACGTAAAGATGCGCTCTCAACCGCTCCTCCACCAAAAGACGCGTGCAGAGAGGTGCTAGTCCGCAACCATACATAGTGTACAAAAATGTACACAGGGTGATTGTAAACACATACATGTAATTAGAATCGAGAATCATATTGGCAACAAAATACTGCAATAATTGTGCAGTATGGCTTTCCATTTAGGAGATAACGTCGTGTGTTTACTTTTCAGTGTCCGCGTACACCGAATGGCAGAACAGTTTACTAATACATTCGAAGGAATGTAGTTTTTAATGCTTTCTTTGAACTTAGTGTTTGTAATTGATGTTGGTATTGAAGTATTGCAGGTACATATCTGCACACGTTTTTACTGTTGACAGATACAAATGAGCAGATTAGACACTACACTGTATAAGTCATAAATTAAGTTTTTGACAAGACTGATCAGCGCAAGTAATATTTATGAGGCGCGCAGGAATGGCGTCGAGTTCCGCTTAGAACTCACAAGGCCTGCTGTTTTCTTACACAGCATTCTTTCAGCCTTACATGTCGGCTGCTGATACTCTCTAATTGAGACTAGACTATAGAATATGTCTACGTATTCGAAACTCATAATCCAAGGACAAAATTCAGTTCAGGAGATGGGCTAGCATCTTGCATTCATGTCCGTAACGCCGAATTCTGGCAGTGTAAAATTTTTATTTCTCGCAATTTCGCAAGTAGCGTGTTTGTGTTTGTTGACCAAACAATAGGTAACACAGAATTGGTGTTGGTGTGCAATGCAGGTCTCCTCGTCACATAGTGAATACATTTGTCCACAAAAAATTAAGTTAACTTATCTATAGTGTAATGTAGTGTAATTGATTGTTCCTTAACACTCAAAGACATACTTCTTCTGTTCCCTTTGCAAATATTAATATATATGTATATGTATTATTTCGGAAAATTCATGCACTTTTACGAAAATACGTAGATGTATAGCCACGTTAGAATAAACGATCATGTAAGGAAACTCGTACTAGTATATTTCCTCAGACAATATACTGAACATCCCTTTTTTGCATTCGTCAAAACGTACGTGTTACTAATTTTTAATTTAAAATTTTTTAGTACAACTTGCCTTTTGTAATCCCCCTCCTCCAGGCTCAAAAAATAAAACGTCAACTGTGTTCGTTCCTTGAATGGTACGTAACAAGAAACACGTTGATACCTATCACGAAAGCGGCGGAATGTATAACATAATATCCACTTCTTAATCCAAATTTGAATCAAGATTGCTACTAGATATTTTAAGTCTACTTATCCTTATTTTGATGACACTTTTAATAAAACAGCTTTATTCCACTGTTTCGGTTAAACTATAACCCAAGATGTACTACTGAAGTATATATAGTATACGTCGTAAAACTGAGACCTCAATTCTAATCATTAGCGTCTTGGAAATGTCAACATTGTTAGCTTAGTATTTGTGTAACAGAGTTACCTGATGATGGCTTTCGTATGACGATACTAAAATTGTATCAACTAATTTGTGACTGACCTTCTACCGACGTTTGTTACCTATTGGAGGAAATTCAAAATTACGGCCTTCGGGTGATCTCTGGCGGCGAGTTCATATTGTGTGCCGCGAAATGCTGCGAAATGATCCAAAATTTAAATGGTGGACAGAGGAACATAGACTGATTTAATGACTGACGGTCTGACTAATTCACTCACTCACTGCCCGCAGGCACGCGCACACGCACACGCACACCCACACTGCTTAGTGATCTCACGTTTTTTCTTAAGGAAGAAAAAGAACCTAAAAGACAAATTTCCTTCTTATTTAATGTCTTCTACAGCAAACCGGGAAAAATTTTAACTACAATAACCCATCTTTGTATTTTCTATTTGTTGCCATGAAATGTTCCGAAATAATTAAATTCTTTGTCTTATTGGAGCAGAGTTAGCTCAGTACAGTGATCAAGCTACATGCTGGACTACCGGGAAATCAGTTTCGATCTCCGACAGGGCCGGAGATCTTTCTCTTCTCCACAGAGACCAGACTCTCTATGGTACCCAGCCGGCTTCATATCCAACGGGCATCGAAAGATGTTTACTCGCGGTTAAAGTGGCCTGGGTCTGAATATTACCACTTAAATTTATTTAGTTCCTTTCTTAAGAATACGTGAAGCTATGCCTAACCTTCCAGTGTTGTACGTACCATACACGGGTATAGGCAACTGTCAAATCTCGATATAGCGCCACTGTTTACCGCTGTTTGTGGCAGTACATCGGGGAGTTGCAGTAAGTGTAAATACTGTATATAGGGAATTGCTGTCCACAGAATTTAATAGGTGCTGAGTGAGGGGTTTTTTGACTGTATTTGCATAGTGTGTGCTGAATTAAGCACAGGGTCATCGCAGTTCGTCAGGAAACACGGATGGTTTTAACCATTGTAGAACTGTCATTTAAATTCTATGTGCTTCCGTTAATAAACTCCAAAAACAATATAAACAGTAAAACGACATTAGAACTTCTTCACTGGCACATGAAATTTGATGCACTGGAAAAAAGAAACGCTAAATTATTTTCATACAACTTGGACGCTTCGGGCAGTAGATCAGAAACATCTGGAAAGTTTTGAAATGTGGCGCTGGAGAAGGATGAAACAGATCAGTTGGACTGATCATGTGAGAAATGAAGAAGTATTACTTAGAGTCAAGGAGCAGAGGAGTATCCTACATGAAATAAGGACACGGAACGATAAGTGGATTGGTCACATTTTGCGTAGAAATTGTCTTCTACAACGGGTTTTGGAGGAAAGATAAAAGGGGGGATAGAAGTGATAAGAAGACGAGGAAGAAGATGTAGGAAGCTACTGGGTGACCTTAAGGAAAGGAGAGTATACTCTCATTTGAAGGAGGACGCTCTAGATCGCACTATGTGGAGAGCATGCTTTGAAAGAGGCCTTGGACCTGTCGCAAGACAGGCTACAAAATGAATGAACAGCATTCAATTTTGGATGTAAAAGAAGAGGATGTGACATCACAGATATTTAACATTAAGTCTATACAATACTGTCGCGCCGCAGGCTGGTAAGCCCAGTGAATATCAGAGGTGAAACGTACATCAGTTGCTTCTTGCTTTAATCGGAGTATGGTCTGGTAGCCACTAAACGCAGAGGACAAAAGGAATCTGGTAGCGGGTACTGATATTTTATTGAAGATGTGCATCCTGTATTATGGCTTCCACCATTTTGCACTGCAAGCACGATGCGCTTTCGTAGAGAAATTTGGTGAAATTCTATGTGATCAGAGTATAAGGTTTGGATTCGAGTGAAACGTTAAGCGCCGTATACACTCTCAGTTAAATTGAGCGATTTTACTGTGTGACGTCATACCTGACGGAGAAACTGAGTAATCTGCGCAGTTTTGACATGAAATAGCGCAGGTCTCAGAACTGTCCTTTCCAGTCGTCTTTCACACAGAGAACTGTGCAGTTCACTTAGGGAATCCCACAGTTTCCTCAGTTTACCTGTCGACACCACGATGGCATCATCTCAAGGCACATCCGTTTCTAGCAATTCATTCAGCAGATGAGCATCGCATGATACTCGTATATTCCTTTTCAAGTACCACCTCTTACTCCACATTTTACGCTTTCTTTTCTTCTTTTCGGATAACATTATGGCCGATGTGGCTAGCAAACAACAAAAGACAGCCTTATTTTTATCCACCATAGTCACACGCACAAGACACACATAAAAAACAGACAAACATGATGGGAAACCTGTGCTGTGCCAGAGAACATTCAGTTCAGTTTTTCGTGCAGTTTTTTTACACAGTTAAACTACACGTTTAACTTAGAGTGTATGGGGCCCTTTACACGCTAGAATTAAATTTTTTAAACATTTTTACTGTGCACCCCAAAATTACAGACTCTGTTAAATAGTTGAAGAATAAGAGACCAACTTGATGTCACAATTTATTAAGTTTTATTTCACTTCTTCTGTGCTCAACATGTTTCGGACATTAATACATCCATCATCAGGAGCGTGCGACTTTTCTATTGTATCGCCACATTGGTTGTGTGTTCTTGTTTGGATGTGTGTTGGAGTTTCGGTGTGGCCGGTTGGGGTGGTATCCGTGTGGAAGGTTGAAGCCTGCCACACGGATACCACCCCAATCGGCCACACCGAAACTCCAACACACATCGAAACAAGAACACACAACCAATGTGGCGATACAATAGAAAAGTCGAACGTTCCTGATGATGGATGTATTAATGTCCGAAACATGTTGAGCACAGAAGAAGTGAAATAAAACTTAATAAATTGTGACATCAAGTTGGTCTCTTATTCTTCAA
>Ga0123355_10012010_pt1 | contig 13392 bp, 3 predicted proteins | sample TergutEmb28metaG_3_FD_89872 | JGI IMG/M metagenome (GOLD analysis project Ga0123355, IMG submission 89872) | Embiratermes neotenicus P1 segment gut microbial communities from Petit-Saut dam, French Guiana - Emb289 P1 | ecosystem: Host-associated > Arthropoda: Insects > Digestive system > Gut ...
AAATAACTCAACAAATAAGTTGCAAGCTCCTGAGGATGGATGTATTAACATCCGAAACATGTTGAGCATTAAATAATGAAATAATAAAGCAAGTGACATCAAGTTGGTCTCTCTTTATTCAACATTTATGAAAATATAGCAATAACCTACAATGAATATCACTAATGCGGAAAAAAATGAAAGAAAGAAAAAAAACCAAAGACTAGAATAGTAGTGACTCTCCAATTCGTGAAGAAAGACTGCACAAAAACCAATTTTTAACATGAGCATAAGCATTATTAAAAGACAATTGCTTTAAGGAAATGTAGAACTCAAAAGCTACTCTGCGAAGCTCATTTTCGGTCCGCTGGCTGAGCTGCTACATGAAACCTTTGTCTCTAAGCTCGACCGACCGCCTACGTAGACAGACTTCTAAAGCAACCGCCATTACCATGACAACGCACACAGCACTGCTCTGTGGAACAACAGTCACGGTGTTCGTGATTCTGGAACGCTGATTTCTGCTTCCCACCAGCAGTACAACACTACAAGATGACAGTTTTAACGGGCTCCTGTCAGGCCACATGGTTTAAACTGAAATGTTCTTACTCCATACCGGATATAAAGAACCTGATGAACCATACTGTGTGTGCATTCCCCACAGCAAGCGGTTCCCATGTCTACAAGTAGGGGAACAGAACTCATTAACACCTTCAGTTCGTTCTAGGAAACATATATGTATATGTATTCCCGCATATAATTTTTGTATTGACAAGCCTGATGACGGCCTGAGAAACACGTAGAATACATGTACAGGAGCAACTCGATTATACGTAAACTTGTGTTGTGTTCCATGGCATACGTGTATTTTATTACACAAAAGAAGAATTTTAAACAAATTATTAGCTGCTAATTCCTAGAACTCAAGGAAAAAGAGGCTATTGTTTATTAAACGTTAAAACGTGCGGTAATTATGTGTACTACCTGTTCTAACATTAAAAATATCTGCATATTTACACACAGTGGAATATTTGTTCTGCACACCTCTCACAAAAAATGTGAATTTTTTCCCTGCAACAACCTTAAGCCGTTTTTCTTTGTAATGGTGACAGTATGTGATGTATACAATAAAGTATTTTATAAAATTTTGAATTTTAGACTCCTGTCCATATCTGCTGTCTTGTCAAGGAAGGTGCCTCGAGACAGTGAAGTAACAAAGTTTCAACCAGACCAACATCTGATCATGAGCCCTTAAGAGGCTGGACGATAAACGTAAAGAGACTGACTGTTTCATTGTATGAAGGGTTACGTTGTAATAGTTCTTTCGGGAAGGACAGGAATTAAACAAAAGGCAATTATATACTTCTTTATTGCTGCTAATACAGCGTCAGACCAATACTGCTACCTGTTGCTAGCTTGGCCAGGTTAGCAGCAGGTAGCAGTATTGGTCTGACAAATACCTGACGCTGTATGTGCGGTTTTTGAGCTCCTGATGATGGACGGAAAACCCGTCTGAAACATGTAGAGCATCTTACAGAAACATTAGATTGAGAAACGTCTCATCTTGTTGGTTGTATTCTACGAGTATATTAGCGATGCACGGACCTATGAATGTTAAATCCTTCACAGTCTTGCTAGCAATGTAATGCAATGAAAGAGGTTCATCTAAAGAAAACTTGCTGGGCTTTTAGACGAATACTATAAGAGAGAAGAACACATAAACATCAGCTTAATGGAGGTTAAGGAATGCTTTACTTAAAAAATTAATATAGGCCTATGTCGAGACTTGTTTACTGTCTGGATGAATGTTTTTTTTTTTATCCAAACACAATTTGAAATTCCTCATATAGAACATTGCATAGAAGTAGTTCCTGTCTACAAAGTAGACATATATGAGTCAATAAAGGTAAATTACTGTCTTAATATTATCTAAAATTTTTCATTATTTTCAAAATTCGCCTATATTTAATCGCGAAGAAGTAATACAATGGAATGCATAATTTAATCTTATATTCGATCACTTTTGTATCTTTTCCCCTTATGAGCTTTTACACGATTTTGGCTTCCAATTTTGTATTCGTCTGAAATGGCCTATCGGAAAGATTTAAAATCTAGCGGTGGGAAGGTACAGGAACTTCGCGTCGTAAGAGCTCTAAACCAAACCCTTTTGCCCGATTGTGGGTCTGTAGTTATTATCCACGTTAACGCAGGAAAGTATTGAATAAAGGTGGAAAATCAAGCTTCGTTTACAGGCACAGGAAGGTAAGATTTTCCACCGGCTCTTGAATGAAATAAGCAATTCATTTCCTTCTGGTAATGGCCAGAGTGAGGCCCTAAACACACAAACACATGTCTTCCTGATTCCAAAAATATGTGCAGCTCTATCTTGAACTCCCCAACGGGTCTTCAGAAAGCAGTGCATAATATACTTAAACAAATTATCTTTTAATTAAAGTAGTAAAAGTTTTACAACCTAAGTCTCCCTCCAGATGTGCTTACTCAAATTTCTAAACATTTGTCGAAGTGCAGAGGAATGTAATGTCCGCCTGAATGAGGTATAATGTCTATTGTGAGGTTATTTACTAACAGTATGGTGTCATTTATATCTGCAACAAATATATATATATAAACGGATGCTTTAACAAAATGGCAAAAAAAAATGGGTACCTGGAAACCGAGAAGACTTCCATCGCGTACACAATTTACTGTCTATAATGTAGCCTGTTTTACAGAGTCTAAAATTTCGCTAACATACTAAACAGAAACGCAGTTTAAGCCGAAAGAAACAAAGATAAATGTAGCTTAATTTATATTCTGAGCAATTTTTCCAGAATCTAAATCCACTACATATAATTGAAGAAACTGATAATATAATTTCGTAACTAATATAGAACACATAGTGCTTATAAGCATCCCGAAATTTGAAGACTAAATGTTAACCTGCATGAAAAATGTTAGCAGCAGAAAATCCTTTCGCGGTTTCTTCTGAGCATATACACCATTAGCTTCAACCGCATTACTGTTGTCACTTGTTCTACGCCTATGTAAAACTTCCTCGGTCAATCACTTTTCCTTCTCCCATGACAAACAATAATTTTTTTAAAAATTTCACACATTTTAAAGAAAAGAAATTGTCACACGACAAGAAATAAAGCCTGTTCCTTTATGCAGTTGCTTTAAATGGAACCATATGTATATAATGTTCTAACAGATAGATCGCTGTTTTAACCAGTCAAATACCAGCTAAAATAAAATGAAAAATTTTAAAATTTTCACTTTTAGATAAGGATTTCCCAGAGATTCATCCACCGGTGGACACTTACGAAAAATATCCATTGCGGATACATTCCTAATGCGATTTTACTTAAGGCGCAAGCTATAAAATTGAAAACAAAGCTAACAATAACAGTGATAATAATAATAATAATAATAACGATAACATGCGGGTGTCATTTTTTAAGAAAAAATGTCTTCATGTTAATACAATTATTGCATAATAGGAATTTATTTTTATTTTATCATCAAATCGTACATTACACACTTAAAACACTGAAGAGGATCTCGTGTAAATAGAGTATAGTGAAATCCAAATGCCTATCCAAAGAAACCACTATCTACAATCTACAGATCTTTAACAAGACGAAGATTATTACTTATGGGGCCGTATGTCATACTTTAATGAATTTACAAGCTCAACCTTTGGTTTATAGTACAGAGAATTACATCACACAATTTAGCAGTCACAGTAATCGCATTATTAAAAATGTACTTTGATGTACTAGAGTAGGCTATTTGTTGAAATGACACTAGCGTTTTGATAGGACAGGCTTCGGTGCTGTGTGATCTGGAAGTATTTGTGGCAGATGTCGATAAACATAATACCAACCGAAACGTGCACTCCAACGCCGACACTTCGTGGAATATCGCAAGTAACTGAGATTTTAATTTGGTTTCCACAGATATAAACAGCAAATCAACAAACCATCAGATATCCCGACCAGCAACCAGGCACCTGGTAATGCTAATTAGATATGCACGGAGTTACATTATATTACATAAACAGAGGGAACAATTCAGTTGTCTCTGCGTAACCACCACGCAGGAAAAATATGTGAACATGAAAGCCGTCAGTATCTTATGTTTATTGGACCGTGCATCATCTTGATAGTTGAACAAAGAGAGACCAACTTGATGTCACTTGCTTCATTATTTCTTTATTTAATGCTCAACATGTTTCGGATGTTAATACATCCATTCTCAGGAGCATGCGACTTATGTGCTGAGTTATTTCATGGGTTGTATTGATTTGGTTCGATGTGTGTTGGTGTTACTTTGTGATACTACTGTTTAGTGCTTCAACCTGCATACGGATACCACACCACCACAGCCATACCACAACGTAACACCAACACACATCGTATGCATGTTGAAGCGCTACTGTGTAGTACTTCAACCTGCGTACGGATACCACACCACCACAGCCAAACCACAACGTAACACCAACACACATCGAACCAGAGCAATACAACCCATGAAAAAATTCAACAAATAAGTCGCAAGCTCCTGAGGATGGATGTATTAACATCCGAAACATGTTGAGCATTAAATAATGAAATAATAAAGCAAGTGACATCAGTTGGTCTCTCTTTATTCAACCGTCTGTATCTATTCATCATAAGGGTTTCTATCTAGAGTCAGAAAATCGGCCGTCCATACCTGCTTGTCTTGATGCAGACTGATCTGGCTGTCGCTTGCTCGCTCTCTCTCTCTCATCCGAACGACAAAACTCTGTCACCATGTGACGCCAGGTGAAATTTAATATCCGCCCACCCCTTCTGCTCAACCCAGCGTTCCTTCCTTGCACCCCTTTTTGCTCCTTCCTCCTACAGCATTTTCTTCTCTCCCAAAACCCATCCCCTTAACATCATGCGCCTCTCGAAAGTCTCCGGAGCACAAGTGTTGCCGGTACAACTACCAGTGCAGTAGCTTTGGATCTATTCATTTCACGTCAACCCTCATGCGGCAGTTTAGAAGCGCATTTCGACTTTTGACAAATGGAGTCATGGACTGTAACTCAGTATCCAGGTCTAACTCTCTGCCTCTCTTTTATAAGAAGGAATATTTTCTATCTCTGTTCTCCACCAACAACAAGGCATCCAAGACAATTTTTTAAACTGAAAGGGTACGACAACTTATATGATGATTCAAAGAGCGGAAAAATTATAAAGCAGGAGGTGAAATTGTATGTTTCTAAATTAAGTTAACACAAAAAATTAGTGGATAATCAAAAACCTCATTCTTACAGCGCTACATCTTACAGATTGGTTCATTAATTATTAACTTGTGATTGATCTAATGGCACTGTCAGTACCTCCGAGTACATTAGGGTTCAACGTCAAGACGGCCAGTTAAAGATGAATAGTGGATAACAAAATAAGTTATCATGTCCTATTTTAGGACACTGAAACATCAGTTATATTAACCGATTTACTTATGGAGATTTGAAGCAGGTACCTACCAGACAGTGCTCATAAGTTTCATAGCTTCGTTTGAACTACCAAAGGGGGGGGGGTCCGGGATATAGTAGTACTCTTTCTTTAACCTCCGCGCTAGATAGGGGTGGGTTGTCAGCGCCACGCATCGGCCGGTTTACTACCCGGTAAGAAAATTTTTACACATTATGTACGCGGACGAGTGGATCCCAGCACTGGCCTGGGCAGGTGCGGAAATCATCGCCCCCAACAGGATTCGATCCTATAACCGTCAAGCAGATAGCAAGTCGCTATGTCGACTAAGCCTTCCCGGCCCATTATCAAGTACTCGTATGTCACGGATAATATCAAATATCATCATGTTTTCTTTTAAATTAATTAGATGCAAAGTTCTTGCAGTTCCTGACATATGATGTTTTGTCGTTTCAGAAAACGGGTTACCTCGAAGACTCCGAACAGCATACACAAACACTCAGCTACTGGAGCTGGAGAAGGAATTCCATTTCAACAAGTACCTCTGCCGACCACGACGAATTGAAATAGCAGCATCTCTGGACCTTACCGAGCGACAAGTCAAAGTTTGGTTCCAGAACCGTCGGATGAAACATAAGCGTCAAACTCTCAGTAAGACAGGTGAAGATGGTGAGAGTAAGGACTCTCCTTCAGGAGGCAGTGGTAAGGGAAGTATAAAATCCGACAAAAGCATATTAATGTTACAAGATGAGAACAGTAAGGGTTGTCAAAACTGTGACCTTCCATCTGTGGGTGGAAACACAGGTGCTGGTGGTATTGGTGATCATACTTCAAATAGAGGGAACAACAACAACACCGCGGGTGTCACTAACAACAATACGAGTTTCAATAACAACAACAGCAATGCCAGTAGTGGTGCGAGTAGTGTCGCTAGCAGCATCGGTAGTTCCTTCGAGAAAATGGTCACTGAAGAAGACTCAAGGTCTAATGAAAGCAGCGGAATTCTGTCGACACCAGGACTAGTAGTCAAGAAACTCGGTGGAAGTGAAGTGCTTGTCAAAGTGGAGACTGAAAACAAAAGTCCACATATATTACCTCTAATAGCGAAGAAAGAACCAGGAGTTAAGGAGGTATCAGCGGGGAACAGTGCCATGGGAGGGGGGAAACAGAGTGGTAACGGAAGTGGTGGTAGTGCGAGTGGCAACGCAGGTTTGTTAAATCTTCCGGACGCGTCTCAGCAACAGAGTGCATGTTCTGTTGCGGTGCCTCCGCCCGGCAGTCTCACTCCCTCATCAACACCTGGGACACCACTCCAACAACAACCAAGTCCATTAGGCAGCATCCAACAACAAACATCGTGCAACAACAGCAGCTCGAACACCGGCGTCATGATGGTTGGCAACAACGGAATATTCCCGCAGAGATCCAGGAGTTCTCCAACTACAACATCGACAACAATGGCTACAGCCACCGCTACAGCTTCCGTAACGGCCGTTCTTCAGCACCATCCGAGTCCTACTACCACATCAACAGGTTCAATGCCACTAATACAAATCGTCAGAGGGGCGACACCATCGTCAAGTGGTGCGTTTGCACACCACAACAATCAGTTACCCGAGTATCGCCACACGGGGCCTCAGAATAGAGCAGACTTTAGGCGTCAACAGGGAGTCACGACAGGCACAACACTACAACAGAGTGGTTGTTACAGCCCAAGGGATATGTTCCAGCAGCAGCAGCGTTTGGTTTACCCTCCTACCCCAGAATCTCTACCGTACATGAGGCAGCATCAAAACCCTCATCATCCCTCTATCACACCACCATCCTCTCGTCTGAATGGATTACATGCTCCAGTAACAACTCCTAGGACAACATCGATTCCTCAGCACCATCCTAGAGGACCTTATCACCACCAGAATGCCACACAATACCATCATCAACAATCTTCTGTATACGGCCCGCCGTCTAGCTATAATGGGTACCATCAGGCACAAAATCATCAAACTTCCGACCACCCAGCGTATCACTCATACCAACATCGCAACCTAAATAGCCATCACCCGTATAATCAAGGGCAGCCTTATTCATCTGACCATGACCCATACCTCTCAGGAACATCGTCCACCAATTATTCCAGCTATCCTAGCGGAATTTATGCAGGCAATACACCTGATAATATGCATCACCCAAACCATCCGCACATGAGCGGACCTGGACAGCACCAGCAGATGCACGGTGACCCTACTTCATACTACGCAGAAGGAATGCAGCACGCACAAAGCACGTTTGGACCACAGCACACGCCCCATCACATGGATACAGAATATGGGACAGCGCACGGTGCATCTAACAAAGCACATAATCAAGGACATTCTTATTACGATCAGGCAAACCAACATCATCATCACCAACATCATCACATGATGCATCAAGGTGGGGATGCATCTAACATTCCCAACAATTACGTGTCATCCCCAGACCCGTTCCCTCTGAACAACGGAGGAGGAACACCTACGCCAGGTGGAACAGGTGTTACTACTACTGCGACGGCGATCGCAGCGGCGACTGCAGCTGTCATGACGCCACCCACGAACGTGCAGACGGACTCTGGAGACAACTTCAACAATTTTCACCACTTCTACAGCGAACCTCACCATACGCATCCCGCAGTGCACCAGAACAATCCCGCGTCAGCAGACAACAGCAACAGTTCTTCGGATTTCAATTTCTTGAGTAATTTGGCGAACGATTTTGCGCCAGAGTATTATCAACTCAGCTGAAAGCTATAATCAGTGAAACCTCCATAAGAAATAAAGTACCTATGTTTTCATTAATTCGTTAATTCTTGATAATCTAGACTGCAAATATGGTATTATTTTTAAAAGTCTTACAGAACTAAAATTTCTTTTACAATGACTTTTAAAGGAAGGCTTTTGCATTCGAGTAAATTATGGTCTAGTAGATTCTCGTCAACGCCTTTTAGAAAGGCTTCCTACTGTGTGAAAGGATGCAATGTAATAAAAAGAAGGCACTATAAAACAAAAGGTCTCAGGAAGTCAGCAAGTCTGTAAGTAAAAGTTGACTTCAACATGGTTCCCCCAAATTTAATGGAAGTCTCACATATTTGATAACAACATCAAAATCTGCTAAAAAATAAAATATTTAGGTGCTAATGAATGCACAGAAGTAAAAAACGGCAATAATAGTTCAGTGGGATAGCAATTTTGTTTCTTCGGCTTGGTTACAGCTTGTGTGAATCATGAAATGAAGGTGTGGATGGAAGGAGCCACGAATAGCGAAAAATATTACACAGTATAAAACTGTGGAAAATTATTTCTGTTTTTCAAATTAATTATAAATAAACTAATCACGCCATGACAGAACATATGGTTAAATTGTGAACAAATATCACAAGATAGAGATAATATGTGCAATGTTATTTCACGTTATTCGAGCAAAGCTCTTATGTAATGTGGCCATGACACTTCTACAGAGGTAACTGACGTTCAGATTAATTTTTGTAAAAATATATAAAGAGCACGGAAATATGAAAAGGAGGTTATTACGAGGCATAAATAAAAACAACTTTGTCTTTACTACTCTTATTAGTTAGATATTAGAAAAAACTATGTTATTGTTGTTCCTTTGTTGTTTGGTGTAAATACTCTAATATTGATTCTTATCATTTACTAATGACTATTATTATTCGCAACAATTATGTACAGATAATATCCCTTACTTCATCGTAATGGGTTAGAAACAATAAAATATAAGTTATAAGATTTTAGTCTTCTGATGAGAGATTTTAGGTGTTAATGGAAAATCCTCATTTAAATGAATCCCTCCTAAATTTAAGCTTATCATTTTACTTTCCAACTGGGCATTGGAAAATTAAAATTTCGGTGAAAATTCGGGCATTTTCGCAAGACGATTTTCTTGTTATATAATTAAAAAAAATAACTGACTCTGTACAGATGCCAATCGATGAATAAATGCGTTTCTCGTACTACAGACATACCCGCACTGCCAAAATCTTCATTCCATGCACGATGGATCCATTTCTCAATAAATGGAAGAAGCTTTATTGAAGACGCCCTCACCTATTTTCTTATTTCCGTTATTTACGTCAATCAATATAGCCAGTGTCTTCCAGTTGGCTTAACAATCTCTCGTACCATTTTCAATTCACACATTGTTACAACATCCCAACTACCCTGGAACTATTGCAAAATCTTCCAAAAATTTACATTCAAAATTTTGTCCCATTGTTTCTCGGAGAATTAGAATTTCATTGATAACAGTCTTTTAATTTTATGCACGAAAAACCATAAGATTTAAACACAGAATATAAAAAAGCAAATAACGTAGGCACAAGTTTCATAATTAGCAAAACACGTATCAGGCCAAAAACACTTCTTTCCCAAAATAATTGCCTAATTGTGAGTTTAATTACCAAGCACTTGTTTAGAAGCATTAATATGATATTTGTTCTGTGAATATTAAGCTTATTATGGAAACATTACCGTTTCCACATTCGTGCATTCCTTTTCATTCACTTACTTTTTCCTATCTCTACTCTTCATCCTCATTCTCAACAGATCACAAAATCTCCCACTGTTTCCACCCCCTTTCCAAAAGCATCCCAGTCAGATCTCTCTTGCCGACCGGGAAACTTCCCCTAGAGATATGCAACCAGCCAGCCGACTTGTAACCACGGCAACTACCTCTATCCTTATTTCTCTCATAGCTGTCGCCTGTATCCTCCATCTCTCCCTAATCATTTACATAATGGGCCGCCCATCGATCAGCCAATAAAATAGCTGCAGCAGTGCTGTGGCGGGAAATGTGGCATCACCATGGTGACGGCAGATGAAGTCAAGTTGAAGACTGAGAAGTGGAGTGAACAGACAACAAGCAACTAAACCTCACACTGCAAAAATAATATTATATTCCAGAAAATAACATTGGCCTAAATACCGGTTCGCATAAAAACAACTTTGTTGTTTATCAGAATACACTAGACATGATTGGTCATTTCATAATTTATATGCCAATAATCAGCAAATTTGGAAATTTTAAGTAATTGTAACATAAAATAATTTATGACTGGTAAGACTTTATAAAGTGACAGAAACTGCATGCTTTATATTGGGACAACCTTCTACATTAACCCTTAGCCCGCCAACGTGGAGAATATGGTGAGCTCGTAATAATGCCAGCAAATGGTAGATGGGATTTAACTCGGCGTTTAAAGGGTTAAAGGAAATAAAGACAGAACATTGAGCATGAGGCACAATATCAGATCACGTTGAAGCTCCGAAATCGTGCACGTCAACACCTTTGACAGGACAAGGTACAGAACGATGTATGCACATCTGAACGACATATGAGCCCACCATTTTAATGAACTTGGACGACAAATTCTTTGTGGAACATCTGCGCTCTACTTTGGCACTACATAGATATCAAGACCTCTAATTCTTCTATATCAGTATAACATGAATCAGCAAGATGCGCTATTTTCTATTAATTTATTTCAATAGTAAGCCTCTACATATTTCGGTCAGGCTTGCTGCTCGAAACATGGAAAGGCTTACTGTTGAAATAAATTAATAGAAAATAGTGCATCTTGTTGGTTCATGTTATATGGATATGTCACGATGCACGGTTAACAAAATATTAAATCTGTAATTCTTGTTTAATGTCGCATTTTGACTACATAAAAGGAAAACACAGAATTCAACATAGTCTGCAGGTTACAATCATATTGCCTTGGGTAGATGGAATCCTGTTCGAAATCAATATTATCGCTTGAAATTTTCAATACTTTATAAGTAATAAAAATTATAATTCTTAATTATATTGTGACAAGAGACGTCCCTTTACGTTTATGAAAATGCAAAGGACAATAAATCGGTCTTCATAATTCGCAATACTGAAACGGGAAAATTACTCTTTTAATGGAAATTGCAATTTCGGGAGATAGAAATATGATAGCAAAAGAAGCCTAAATTATTTTAAAACATATAGACATTAAAACAGGAATACACTCGTAGCATATGTGGAATGTAACAAGAGTGACAATGTACATATCCATGAGTACTATTGAGGCGCGTTCATGTTAAAATCGGCCATGGAAAAGCAGTAAGTATTAAACACTAAGAGTGTGTGTCTGTATGCTTGCCTTAGTCACCGGGCATGCAAAGCGCACACGCCATTTATCTGTGGCCTGTCTGGCTCTACCAAAATTTTCCACATTATCTCACATACGGAACGATTTTCGGAAGAAAAAGAAACATTATTGCACATAAAATGTGTAACTTTATATTCCCGACAAATTTTCTCTGAAACATTTCTGTTGCAAGAAACACTCGGCGATACGTTACAAAAAATGTATATATATCTTTATGTAAAGTACCCACCAGTATTGTCATATTTCAATTAAACCTGAATTTTCGCGAAAGATTTCCGGAAAATAATCAAATTTTATGAAAATCCGTGTAGGGGGGGCCGAGGTGTACAATGCAGACGGAGAGACAGACGGACAGGTGGAAAGATGGACGAGCAGACGGGCGGACGGATGGACAGACATAAACACCGAAGCTAATATTTGCTTTTCACAATTTCGCGAAGGCGCCTATAAATAAAATGATACCAGGAAACCAGGGAAAATTGTACTGTCTTAAAATCATTCAGAAAATTAAGCAGCAACATGCCTGGGAAGAATTATATCAAGGAATACGGAAAAGAAACACCCTAGGCATAACGCACATACTCCATCAAGTACTTGGGTAAAAGTACAAAACTTTATTTTTATTTTCCTAATGGCAAGTACAGTGATTATTTATCATTGACCCATACGACCTATAAAACTAAAACATTAAAATTACACTATAAATACCATGAATACTACAAACAACATACTTACTTACTTACTCCATGGTGCAGAGATCTTCTTAAGAAGCCAACTGGTTTGAAGCCAGTCAAGAAATTCCTCGCATTTCACGGAATCCGAAGGTTCATTACCGCACTCACAAGCGTCCGCCACCTCTCTCTATCCTGGGCCAGCCCAATCCAGTCCATATACTCACATCCCACCTTCTGGAGATCCATCCTAAAACTATCCGCCCATCCACGCCTAGGTCTCCCCAGTGGTCTCCTTCCCTCCGGTTTCCACACCAAGAACCTAGACACCCCCTTCTTCTCACCCATACGCGCCACATGCCCAACTCATCTCATTCTTCTCTTGTCTCCAGAGCAAGCATCCCGCACGTGAGTGTTTCTTAACGAAGTTTTTTACAGGGAGGGGTTGTTAGCACCTCGCCCAACCCCCCAAGCTGAGAGGACCACCCCTCGTCGGCTGTCCGCGACTACTTATTCAATTTATTCGCAGCTACCCTCCTTATCGGAGGCTGTTCCTCTATTCGCAACCTGAGGACGCGTCATGCCGTGGTCACAGGGACCCCACTACATGGCTATAAACAACATTCAAGGTAAATATAAAAGTCCCAATAGTAAGGAGTAGTCACAAAAATAGGGATAAAAAAAGCAAAGTCAGGGTGCAAAGTAGATCCACCTCCAAGTGGTGCACCCTGGGCAACGTTCTTTACGGCTAAGTGATCTACAATCCTGGCATAGCGACCAAACTAACTAATTAATTCGTAAAGTGATTAAATTAGTGAAAGTACAAAAACTTTCATCATGGGAAATAATATTACATGCACTATATATTGCAACCACAGAACAGATGCAACTTTTTATGTATTAGAAGCATAGTTTGTTTCAGGTACAGTCGGTTGGAATGTCCTTCAGTAGCGCAAGTTTCAAACTGAATTTAAAAAAAAAAAAAAAAAAAAAAAAAAAATAAAAAAATAAAATAAAAAAAAAAAAAAAAAAAAAAAAAAAAAAAAAAAAAAAAAAAAAAAAAAAAAAAAAAAAAAAAAAAAAA
>Ga0123355_10012011_pt1 | contig 13392 bp, 6 predicted proteins | sample TergutEmb28metaG_3_FD_89872 | JGI IMG/M metagenome (GOLD analysis project Ga0123355, IMG submission 89872) | Embiratermes neotenicus P1 segment gut microbial communities from Petit-Saut dam, French Guiana - Emb289 P1 | ecosystem: Host-associated > Arthropoda: Insects > Digestive system > Gut ...
AAGAAAGCCAGTACTCGACTGAACTGACACCCCCGCCGATATAAATGGACTCGTCCGTTTCGCTGGAAGACCGAATCTGGTTTCTGCGCGTGTGCCATCACGTTCCGTTTTCACTCTACTACACAAACTTTTATACAAGATAATTAGACTTTTAATGAAATGCATTTTATGTCTTTGGGATTTACAGCATACATTCTTTGACACAGTTCCAAGCCAAAAAATGGAGAATGTAGAAAGGTATTTTAGAAAGTTAACCAGCATATTTTTTATAAATTTCATACTAAAACTTTTACATCACTGTATATTTTGGTTAGTATCTTTATATGTATATATATATATATATATATATATGTACACTCTGGGTATTTCCTAGTTATATTTCATAATTACTCCCCATGAAGATGGCCCTATGGGCCAAAACATTTTGGATGAAAAATACAGTTGTAAATCTACAACCTCTGTATACTATGTTGAATTTTTGTGACTCATAGATTTTCTGTATCCAAGTAATATGTGTAATATAAATGGATATACATACACCTTCTTACCTGCAAGATTCAGTAACACACCACCAAGAGCATGGTTTCTGTTGTACCCTTCATAATTCCAAGCTGTCACCTCCAGGTAGCGTGTACTCAATTCTTCTGGTGAAACATTCTCATATACCATTGTTGTATTCCATTCAGGATCACAAGTCTTTGAGAAATAACGTGTCCGACGCTGGTTCTCCATACTAAAAAATGCACAGGATATATAAATATGCTAATGGAATCTTAGCATATCAGGTCATACACAGCTAAACAAACAGTCACAGGTGAAAGTCATATCCTATAGGCTTCCATTTCTACAAATGGAGCATTTCATTGTAATACTGACATAAAGTTAATCTGTAATAGAACAATAATATGCAAGTTATTTTGTGGCTTAAAGTGCTACACTAAAAACATCCTTCATATTACAGTCTCATAGAGGTTGTAAATGGGCAATCCCAATGGCTGTGTGGTCGAAGGCATGGGTCTGCGGCCACTCACTTGCTGGAATTGCAGGTTCCAATTTTGCCAGGGGCATGAATGTCTCTCTGTTGTGAATGTTGTGTGTTGTCAGGTATATGTCTGTGTGATGGGCCAATCCCTCATCCAGAGGAGTCCTGATGAACTGTTATGTGTCACTGAATGTGATTAAGAGCAACAATAATCCTGTAAACCTACAATGAGTAGGTAGAAAGAGGTCAGACTAAGAAAGAAAGAAACAAGAAAGAAATTGTAACACTGCTGTACAGAAACATACAACTGTGGTGAGTTCTTTGGGTAATGCTCCAAACACAATAACCACTTCAGTTTATAGCTGAACTTTCTCTATTGTGTGATAGTACTTTACAGTAAGATCCAATTCATAATCAGGATACTGACACATATACTATGTGAATAAATCAGTATCAATTACTCTGGCAATACTTAGATGCTCAAATTATGAAAACTGATCTACCACATGAAAAATAATTGTCACAAGTTTTTTCATTAACTTGCTAGGTCAATTTCTGTGCCTCTCTTTGTTTCATATGACATAGCATTTCTTCACCTGGGAGAGGCAGTCTGCTTACTCTCACAATACTGCTGGTAGGATATGTATGATATCCCCACTGACAACAGAATTCTGTGCTACCCCCTGTGCCTCTCTGGGATTAGTAAAAGTAAAGTAAGAATCATTTATTTTGGGAATTGCAGAGTAGGATGCCCACTAAATGTCAAAGACATTACCAGCTGCTTGCAGTAGGTGCAAGGGCAGCTGAGACTAGGAAGGAAAACACTGTCTGGATAATTGGTGAGCATGAGAGGTTCACAGTACAAAAATTACATCCAGGTATCAATACAGCAAAAGAAGGCATGTCTGTGTCTGTGTGAGTGTGTCTGTGGCAGTCATAACTCATCAGAAAGTAAATTGAGCAGCAAGGAATACTGGCAGTAGTTCTAGCATGATAACAAAATGTGTCATCCCAAATTTGATCAAAACTGGTCCAAGGGATATGACATCATGTACTCTGGGTAAGTTCATGTCTGTAGTGAAAGAAATGTAATCATGTTATTGCATGATGTACGAAAGAGGAAACAGAAACCTCCATTCATGTGGTTTCACTTCATGGAATTAGAATCTATTACATAATAAAAGAAAAGAAAATAGGAAACTAAAACTTTGAAAGTGGTTTGAGGATGATTATGAGATGTACCATGCCCAACATAATTGAAACTGGTCCATGGCAACCAGGTTCCTATCCCACACAAAGGTTGGTTAATATTTAAGTTAAGCAAAATACATCACGATTAGGGTAGAAAATTTATACAACTGTACCTGTGTTTAGTGGCAAAATAGACAACTAATATTATGATGCTCTGATGACAAATGAAGGACAAAAGAAGTAAGTATTTTTGATGGTATTTGTAGTTCTAGGCAACTTTTTTCTGAAAATAATCCCTGCAGACAGCAGGAATCATTAAAATATAAGGTTATTCTACCGAGTTTGGTAGCAAGGTAAATGTACATCTTTCCATAACTTTTTAAATTGCTGAGATCAAATAAATGTGAAAAAAGTAAATGGATGAAAATCTTTTGTCACTGATAAAGAAAAATTTCTTTAATTTGGCTGTGAAACCCCACTACACCAAGGAAAAGCTGCCCCTGCCTACATTTATTCCCTAAAGCAGGGACAGTAACCTGATCATCACCCATCCAGACTTTCAGGAGCCAAACATTTGGACCTGGCCTCAAGTGACTATTTCTGACATAGACTGCTGAAGAAGTTTCTGTGATGAATTAAACTACATAATTTCAGTATGATCTCAAACTTAGAAAAAAAAAGTTGACTTCTATTCCAAGGTAATGAAGTCCACAGCAACAAAGTGGTACTGAGGACTCTGCACCCTGAGGGTTATGTAAATACCTTACTGCATGGCAATAGTATGTAACAATGAGAATTGCAGGCTGGTACAAGAGATAAAATTATATTTTACAGTAATGAAGACAGGCACTTACACCCTTCTTGGTAGAAGATACACTTTAATCAGAGGATCAGGAGGAATATCCTCATATGTACGTAAGTTCCTTGCTCTCTTCACTATGACATATAGTATATGGGCCTGCTTGTCATAGCACACTTGCAGTTGAACTTCTCCCTACAGAAAGAACATGTAAATATAATTAGATAATGGAAAGCTGATTTTATCAGAAAAATGAAGAGCATGGAAGAGAAAGCAAACCCTCATTAGGCTGACAGGTTTTGTATCTAAACAACACTCTAGTTGGCAATAGCCTTACATGAGACTTGGTTTCAGATCTACACTGAACATGAAGGAAGCAGTTTCCTCTACAATTCTATAACCATCTATAAGGCTTCCCAATTCACATTTTAGTACAAAGCGCAGCTCCCACGCTGCACTGTGTTTCTTTTGAAGATCCTAGCCAACCTTTTGTGCTAATAAATTACAAACAGTTCTATTATAACTTAGTCAATAATGTAACACTGACAGACATTTTACTGACAAGAGTGTAACAAAAGCTTACTGAAAGACATTCATTATGTCTGACAGCATTACAGTATGATTTCATGCAGGGCAAGTTGATATAAGTGTTAATTCTACTGACTTGTATTCAAGGGCTTCCCACTGTCAATCTCAAATGGGACACCAACTATCCTGAGTTTTGTCAATCAAGGCAAATGCCAAGGAGGATTTAAACCTGGGCCAAACTATAATCCCTTCCACAAGCTTTGCAACTGATATTCCCATAATCACTCTAGCAATTAACACTTGTTAAATAAGCCACAAACAAACAAACAAACAAACAAAAAACAGACAAACAAACACACAGATTTTTCATGTACATTTCCCATATTCTATTTATCACCTCACCTAAACAATAACAATGATAAAACTCCTAAGATATAATTTTTTTTATCAGGCAGTGTAAATTAAAAAAAATACTATTGTCAACAATAAATATAATGCTGTTGGATAAATCAAGGACAAGATGGAGAGGATGTGATGGAAATGAAGACAACATGAAAAATTTTTGGAGCTATCTAGGAATGGAGAGAGGTATGATACATGTACTACAGTGGATCTTAAGTTATGTGTGATGGATGGCATGGACTATATTGAGGTGGTAGAGTACAGGTATCAGAGTTGGACTCAACCTTCAGGCATCTTGAAGGATGAGCAATTTCTTAATCAGCTGAGTGCTAATTGGCTCACCAAGGATTCTGTTTCATGGATGTAGTTAGTTGACAGAAAGAAAATTACTAGCAAACCTCACTTTGTTCGGTAGTTGGCAAGGTGCCCGGTGATCTCCAGCAGAATCAGGTTCTTCCAGTTCCGATGAAGAACTGGTTATCTTGCACTCTGACGTCTTTCTCTCAAACTGACTGACACAGTTAAGAGCTGGAAACATGAAATCACATTCTAAGTATCAGGAGATATACCTTGGAAAGGCATTAGAAATACTACACCTGAGATAAAATGTTGCCCCATATAGTTTAATGTGTAAAGTAAAGGTAAAGTTGTCCTTGTTTGCACCATGAAGGCATAAGGGGAGTGGAGGTTTAGTTCCACTCACTCTTAATCTCAGCACTATATGCAAGTGAGTTATTGGCTTCATGCCCCGTCCATTTTACCCCCACAAACGAACCATGGTTTCCATTCTCATGACAATGGGTAGGCTTCAGAGCCGGTTGGGATGCTTCAGAAAAGAGAAAAACAACTTGCTGCTGCCCATGTTAGAGCAAAAATTTAACCATTCCCATTTTCTACATCAGTGAAGCATGTCATCATATGTTGATGGACAAGATCTATATTCTCTTGCATATTAGTGGATGATGATGCTGAGATCCAAGTTACTTTGCAAATCAACATATTGATACTTTAAGATTCATTACTATAACCTGAAATTGATTGTATGGTGACATTAATATTCTGTTACATTCCAAATCATTATATATTGATTATAATGTCTATTGCTTTGGAAATCATCACATGGTGCTCTTAAAATTTATATTGTCTTGCAAAATCCCATATACATTACATCCCATTACATTAAGATCTATGCTGTCTTGAAAATCACAATGTGTTATATTATAATGTACATCTTAAAAATCACTGTAGCTAATGTGAAAATCTAAATTTTAAGCTCGTGGTTCCGTGCATCGTAATTCAATGTGAATAAAAATCCAACAGATGCAACAGTATGCAGATATTTACTTACTGTAAATCTACTCTACATGTTTCGGGTGTCACAGCACACGTCATCAGGAGTATTAAAAACTTTATCCATAGCCACCAGTACAGGTCATACTACTTGTACCGCTACTAGTAGCAGTACAAGTAGTATGACCTGTACCGGTGGCTACAGATACAGTTTTTAATACTCCTGATGATGGGTGCTGTGACACCCGAAACATGTAGAGTAGATTTACAGTAAGTAAATATCTGCATACTGTTGCATCTGTTGGATTTTTATTCACAGTGAAAATCTAAGTTACCTTGCATGTCATCATGTGGTGAAGAAGAGCTGTTGTTAGAGTCTAAAGACTGGATGCTGTGCCGTGCTGGCTTTGGTGGCGCAGATGTTTTGACACTTAACACAAACAGACGAACCCAAATTACCAACTTTAAACAATAAGATATTGCCAATGAGGTATGAGATTTAAAGTTGCCACAGCACTGAGTGTCACAACCACAATCTATGGGTATATGATACCACATAGGTAGGCTTAGATGTATCAGAAAAATCTTGGTGCCTGTCTATCAAACTACATGATGTCATACCCAAGAAGACCATAAAACTGTCAATGACATGTTGGCAGTAACACAAAATCTGTGTTCAAGGTTTCTATAAAACAGACATATATGTTTGACAGTCTGTCAATATACGTGGTATGTCAATAATGTGCTTATAGTTCCTATGTATGGGTGGAAGACTTAAAGGATGTAGGCAACACAAACTTATGCTTACCTCTTCACTACCAATTCAACCTCGCCTTCAGTTTGGGAAACCAGCATCTGCACTTCTGAAAATGTCTTTCCTGTAAGAGGGATTCCATTCCACTCCAGAACTTGATCCCCTGCAATTAAAAGAAACCCATTCTTGTTTCTGCAAAAGCAGCTGTTCATTGAAGACGCTGTCCAGTGCTTCATCTCATAAGAGCAGTAATGACATTACCAAGACAGGAAACGAACAATACAGGATACCAGTGTTACCAGACATGTACAAGGGAATACAGAATAGAAATGTTAACAGAAAATTACAATAGAATAGCAGCCTGTTTTCCAATGTGACATGACACAGATGTATTCAGGGGAGACAGGCAAAATGGGCTCCAGTTAAGTAAATAATGAATGCAGGGAAGTGTGTGGTGTGTACCTTCTTTGATCTCTCCAAGTGAATCTACTACTCCTCCTTGGTAGATCCGTGTCACATATGCTCCAAGCTGCCCTCCTGTGCCTGGGATTTCCTTCCCGCCAATTACTCTCATGCCAAGACCATTGCCTGAGAAAAACAAAACATTTCCTTTACCCATTCATTCTTATGTCATATATAAGGGTCAGTTAAAAAAAAAAAAAAGATTTACATGGCATATAATTTTGTAACTAAAGATGCTTGGAATGTTCTGCACACAGTTCTGATCTGGTGCCAAGAGATAATCACCTTTTTTGAGCACTGAAGCAAAATCTTGCTGACCACATGTTTAAAGATAATCCAGAGTAGAAAGAGGTGTAATAAAATGGCTAATAATACAGCAGATGTATTTCAGTCAACAGAGATGTGTATGCTCCTCCCACAATACAGTAAACAAATTAACAAAATAAATTAAAAGAGTATGATGTGTGGCTGTGCATGGGTCCCAAACTTTACCCAGTGTGCAAGCTATGCATGTGATTTCATGAATGAGTTTATTTGTAAGCTATGCATGTGATTTCATGAATGAGTTTATTTGTAAGTCTGTTATGGGCTAGGTCCCTTCTGAAAGCAAAATGTTCATCAACCAAACTGCTATTCAAGTGGCAGTCATGCACTAATTCTTTGTACACAACTTTTTCAGATATTTTTGATAATCCATTTATGCAAGAAATGACCTCTAACTGGACATGTCTGATTTCTTTTTGCAAACAGCCACTCAAGCCAATGCACTGGATGATGTACAGATTATAGAGCAGTAAAAAGTGGTTTACCAAACACACGTACAAATGCAGTGCATTCGGAAAGTCACTGTACACTTAGGCTATGGTAGAGTCCAGTTGAAATGTGATGGCACACGGTGACGCATGGGAGGGGAAGTTTGGAAAGTCACTGTGCACTTATAAACGGTGTTGAAAGTGATGTCCACAAGCATCTATACAGGCCTGAATTTCCCTTCCTGTGCGTCACCATGTGCCATCACATTTCAACTGGACTCTATCGTAGCCTAAGTGAACAGAGACTTTCTGAACGCACTGTATTACCAAAGTTTCATATAAACAATAAGATTCAAACCAAGCTTCCTCCCACCTGAATTTATATAATTTAAATACTACTCAGTTCCAAAATATGATTAAAAATATACAAATGCAACATACATAATCAATGAAAGCACAAATAGTACACTTTATTTAACACAGGAAAACCCTTTAAATGATGAGTCTCCTCTTTTAAATCATCAACCGTACATCAGTAATCAAGTTTGCTAGTGACCATGCTTGACTAGATATTATTGCGGCACGAAATAACTAAAGGAATGCAACTGAACTGTTAGTTCCTTTTCATATGAAAGCATTTTGTGACACTTTTAAGTGTGTATTCAAAGTCTTGCAAGTGTTCTTTGCATTTACACAATCATTAAAAGTGACAATATAACCAGCTTTTATGGAGCCAGTATTCCTCTTCATCCGAATTAGTGTGTCTTTACTGGCTATATTATTGAAACTACAACAACTGCCTACAAGTTTCTGCGAACATTCAGGTTCCATGAAGGTGACAAAAGTTTTTTAGTTACTAACCAACTATTAACTACTCAAGGACTCTTACTCCAAACACCCCCCCCCCTTCCTTGTTGAAGGACCTAATCTTCTGCTTCCTGGTTTCCTGAATTTTTTTACCATGAGTTGGTTATTTAAACCACTCAGTTACACCTGGTTGTCATCAGGTTTCTTCACACAATGTGGTCTATCTCACAACTCTCCAAAGAGAACTTGTCAGTTCTCATTCTGAACTAACTGTGTGAAAATGTCATATCCTTCCACACAAGTATATAATCCCAACACTATTAACAGTGCTTTAATTGAATCAGCAACTTCCATCAGTATGGAAATCTAAATGTGGGTTTTTAATGTTGTCTTTTCTGACATTTAATAAACCTGATACTAGAAATTAAATTGAGGTGGAATTTGTAGAACCTACCATAAGAAATAATTCAGCGCACAGATTTTCCATCAGAGAACCCTAGCTTAATCTCAAACATGGACATGTAAGTTGAGTTCTGCAGTAAATGCTTCTACACCAAGACAGTCTTCATATTATGCAAACACTTTCTAAAAGCAAGCATAAACTTTGCAGTTGAAGATTGGAATTTACAAATTGCATAAAACAACATGAAACCTAAGTAAATAGACAGAGAACTTCATCATGACCGTACAGGAAGTACCTCGAACTGATCTGTCCTTGGGGTCTCGTGTCAAAAGGATGTGTTTTACAGGAAAGTCGTATTTCGGCGCTGCATGTTGTACACTGGATGCCTGAAAACACAGTAAGACTGCAGATTATCCATCATGAGACATGAAAAGGTTCATACTTTACATACTGCTGGTAAATGAAAAGGAAAGTAAAACTCTTGGCTGATTCAGTTATGCAGATAAGTAATCTGGACATGATATGTTTTCATCATGTCACAGCTAAAAAAAACGTAATGAGCACTGTACATTAAAACCAACAACTAATGTACAGTAAATTTCATATTAACTTGGTACCAGATCTGAAAGAAGACCAGTTTTTGTTTTCTGTCCCTATCATATCATGTGAACCAACAACTCACTATAGAGACTCCTTGCTTCAAATTTAGGAAAAGTTATGGTTTTTCTGGGAAGAATACAATAATTTAAAATTGACAGCAACAATGACGAAACGTATGCACACGTTACAACTTTCTGAGTAATACTTTAAGATCAAAGAATTTAATGTAGTCAGAAATAAGTAATTCTGTCTGTGTTACACCGAATGAGTTAAAACTTATTTCTTAACATTACTGAATTGTCCTTCCCTCACTACAAACTCCGAAACATTCTACAACTTACGAAGTTGTTATGAAAGTATAAGTGTCTTTGTAATAAACAGATGAGTATAAAATTATTAAAAATCTATCCAATGATTTCAGCATCAGGAGTGATGTTAGTAAAAAAAAAAATTCAATACAACAATAAATATTATTGCTATTGTTGCTGTTATTGTTATTATTATTATTATTGTGTTGTTGTTGTTGTCGTCATCGTCGTCGTTACGGTCATCTCTTGTCACAGGCCTTTTCTTGCTGGCAGTTTTCTTGAACCAATGGTCATCCCCACAGACAGGCATCAGGTTTCAGACTGCAATAGTTTCTGTATTATGCATGATGTTCCAAGTATAGGTGTCTTTTGTAGTGAATCTATTGAATCTTTCCCTGGTGAGTCTTCCAAATTATTCGTTAAACTTTTGTTACTATTCTGGTGGCTCCAATTATTACCAGGATAATCATACATGTTATGTTCCACATTCACTGTATCTCTACATATAAACTCTTGTATTTTAGCTTCTTTTCCACTTCCTTTTACATGATATTTCTGTCTGCAGGTATTACACGTCTATCAGTACGCATTTTGTCTTTTTTGTTTTAATTATTATATCTGGCTTATTTGCTGTAACTTTGCTGTCTGTGTGTACCACTTGATTCCATAACACTGTAACACCTTCATGTTCGCATACTGGTTTGGGCATGTGTGTGTGTACCTATCCATCGTTTTGATGTCTACTGCTCTGCATATTGAGTAATGCAAATGTGCATAAACTTCATCATGTCTCACTAAGCACTCATTACTCGACATAAAGGGGCATTCTGACATTAGGTTGTTAATAGTTTCTTATTGTTGTTTAAAAGACTGGCATTTACTGACAATTACTTCCTCCAAAATTTTATTTTTAAAATCGTTTGTGCAAATTGCTTGGTCTTGAGCTGGCACTATTTTACTTCTGTTTCTCCCTTAATGTCTCCAGACTTTAACCAGGATCAACTGACAGTTCTGATCTAATGGGCCAATTATAACTGCCAAGATTTTTGTCCTCACTTTCCATATCCTGCTAACCTCGATCTCTATGTCTTTGTACTTGCTTAGTTTTTCAATTTCTTTTGTGTTAACATTTGAATCATCTGGTATGGCTACATTGATCAATAGACAAGTCTGCTCTTTTCATCATGCAGTACTAAATGAGGTCAGTTTGTTAGTATTGTTTGATCTGTGATAACCAGTGTGTCCCAGATAATAGTGGTACCATTGACATTTATGACTCTTTCAGGCATAAGTTCATAGTACTTGTCAGCAACCTGTTAACCCATACGTTTACATATCATCCAGTGGATGAAACCAGCCACCATGTTGTGTCTATTAGAGAATTCAGATGGCGCAATTATTATGCATACCGCAATAATATGTTTTATGTGTTCTTCTGCCTTTTAGCACATCCTGCACTGATTATCCACTGGTTACTTCATAATGTTCCTCTGATGATAATGCGTATTGAGTACTCGATCTTGGGCTGCTATTATTAAACTCTCCATTTCTCCCATTAGGCCTAAGCTACACAACCATGCCAGGGATTTTTATTTATTGGCTGATGGTCTTTCAAGGTGCTGGTAGAATTGCCCATGCATTGGTTTCTTCTCGATTTTTTCTATCTTCTTATTTTCAATGTTGCACTTAAGTTGATTATTGATATTTTGGGCAGCAGTTTCTTGTCTCATATATTTTTGCTTTATTAGATTAGCTTCTTTTTGCAGAGAGTATTTGGTTTTTCTCTTGTCATATTCTTGTACTAAGCTGGTAAGCCTATCTTTGCCTTGCTTAATGTAATCGCTGAGACCATCAATAACAGCATTATATGCGGGCTCCTCTTTGACTAACCCAGTCCATCATTTTGTCTTTTGATTTAGAGTCTACTACCGTCTGCTTTCAGGTGGTGTATTCCTTCAATAGTTACAAGCTTTCTTGATTTTTGATCTATCTTTCCAATTTCTTTTCTTAAGCAGTTGAATATTCCACAGCTGTAACCCATGACTGGTACAACTAAGGTGTTGTTAGCTGTGATCTTGTGCTTCGAGTTTAACTCTGTCTTGAAAATCTGCCAGACCTGAAGGTAATATTCCTTCACTAGTTTGTTCTTCATCAGGCTTTTGTCAATTCTATCACCTTCTTCTATGTCCAGATACTTAGAGGTCTCATCAAGATCCATTTCCTTGTTACTGCCTGGTTATTTGGACTAATGTTTTGGCTCTTAGTTAGCTTGCCCTCCTTGAAAACTGCTGTGGCACATTTATCTAGGCCTAACTCCATATGTAGGTCATCACTAATATTTTGACAATGGTTAACTCTTGCTATAACTCGGTCTCATATCTATAAAATAGCTTCAAGTTACCCACATAGAATAATTGTCTGACTTTATTTATTTCCTTGACATCATACCCTGCTCCTTGTTTTTTGAGCATTTGGTTTGTGATATCAATACTAAACAGAACAGTAATGGACACAAGGAGTCATTTTGGAATATTCCCTTTATAATAGCCATTTTAACTGTTTTGATATGCCCTTTTGTGTGGTGCAGCCACATTTAAGTCTTCAATTCTTTTATCAAAGCCTCAATGAATGGCCTTATTTTTGGACATATTTGGTATATCTCCATGACAGTGACTATCCAGGTGTGAGACAGGCTGTAAAGTTCTTTCTTTTAACCAATCCATGCCATACATAGATGCCTTTGATGTTTCTTTGCTAATGATGTAATCATCTTGCTTACTAGCAGCTGGTCTTGACATTCCCTAGACATTCTGTGAGAGTCTTTCTGTTATTCTGGGAGAATGCTGTTACTGAGTAAGTTGTTATAGATCCTATTTGTCAATGCAGCCATAAGAATTTTAAATACTGTGGGGAGGTAAGTAATCAGGTGAAAGATTTTTGGGTCTGTTGTATCTTTGCCTTTTGAAAGTAGGGAGGTGATTCAAGATGTTGCCAAAGTAGGGATATTTTGTGGGTCTCTAATTACATCACTTATTATTACTTTTTTTGGTTTAATTTTTAAAGATGTTCTTGTTTATTAAATTGCTGAGCCAATACAAGAAACAGCACAAACAGATGCACACATAACAACACAAGGATAAGAACACAGAATACATATGAGAAAATATACGACTTACAAAAATTGACCATCAGAACAAGTTATAATAAAACTAAAAGATCAATATGAAATCTGAGTGTAACAGCTTGCTTTCTCAATATATCAAAATCCCTAAAAACTAAACTCACACTGTAATTTCACTCCTGGAATTAGAAAAAGTTTATAAAGAACACACTACCATACAAAAAAGAAATATCCCAGCGTTCCAAGTAGGAACTGCAAGACTTATGATGTCCCCAGATGAAGGGCAAGATTTAAAATCCGCCCTCCAAACCAAAAAAGAAAAACTTCAAAGCAAACTTTGCATCAAGTTGCAGTCTTCTCTCATACAAAGAATGTAAAATAAAAAATAAAAACTATAGTGTACTGACATAGGGTAGATATTACTGTCGTGGGGAAGAATGATTAAAATGAAGTCCTACAACTTCTTGCTTTTAGCATCAGTACAGGTAAATGAAATCCATACAACAGGTTCATACACTAATTCAGGTCTGACCACAGAAAAGCATAAAATCATTTAACTATCATAAGTCAAAAAAGAAAAAGGAATATTAGGAAAACAGTAAAGAGCTTCATGGACTGATAAAAAATATAATCAAAATAATGATAGAACTATAATTCACAATAAATAAAAATTATCATGTCCTTTATGCTATAGGTACATGCAATATAAGGATCACCAAGTTCTATTTAAAGAAAAGAGTGTTTGTCTTCCTGGATAAGTTACAGCCTCTAATTTTGCTGCTCTTGAGATAAATGAGATTAGTAGCAATCAACCTTGTACAAAATCAATATCTGATTGTATCTGCATACAATCACCTCCCAACTACATTCAATGTGTAAAGAAATTGTTATGCTACATAATTTTAATTAACAACTCCTAGCTATATTACATATATCTTGTATATATGCTTAAAATGTGTGATACACGTTAAGATTCTACTGCTATTTTTGTCT
>Ga0123355_10012012_pt1 | contig 13392 bp, 10 predicted proteins | sample TergutEmb28metaG_3_FD_89872 | JGI IMG/M metagenome (GOLD analysis project Ga0123355, IMG submission 89872) | Embiratermes neotenicus P1 segment gut microbial communities from Petit-Saut dam, French Guiana - Emb289 P1 | ecosystem: Host-associated > Arthropoda: Insects > Digestive system > Gut ...
AAGAAGAATAAATTTGATATAAGTGAGTTTGTATATGTTGTGACAGAACAAACTGTTGTTTTTGAATTAGTAAAACGTGTTAAGTTAAGAAGAAAAGAATCTAGATTCTCGCAAAAAAAACTTGCAGACAGGTCAGGCGTAAGTTATGCATCTATTAGACGCTTTGAAAATACAGGCGATATATCATTAGCCTCACTAATTAAAATTGGGGAAGCTTTAGATTGCTTAAGTGATTTTCATGAATTATTTAAAAACAGAAAAATCACAAGTTTGAAGGATATAAAGTTATGATGGAAAAAATAAGAAAACTGGTTGTTAAAATATAATAACAATATTGTTGGTCATCTAGTTGATATTGATAATAATCGTATAGCTTTTCAGTATGAAAATGATTGGCTAAAAACAGGCTTTTCTATCTCACCTTTTTCTCTACCACTTACTAATCAGATATATATAAATTCTAAGGATACTTTTGAAGGCTTATATGGTGTTTTAATGATTCATTACCAGATGGCTGGGGGGGCTTTGCTTACTAAAAGAATGTTGGCCAAAAAAGGAATAAATTATAACAAACTGTCGCCTTTAACTAAGCTTACTTTAATAAGCGAGCGGGTTAGGAGCATTAACTTACGAGCCACACTTAAAAGATACTGATGTGCCTGATTACACTTTTGATGAATTAGCTAAAGAAGCTGAACGAATTCTTGCGGATGAAGAAGATGTAGAGTTTGATAAAATTTATCAAATGGGCGGTTCAAGTGGCGGAGCAAGACCGAAAGTTCATATTAAAGATAAAGATTTTTGGATAGTAAAGTTTCCATGTAGAATTGATTCACCAAGCATTAGTTTGCAAGAGTATAAGGCAAACGCATTAACTAAAGAGTGTGGTATAAATGTCAATGAGTTTAGACTTTTTGAGTCAAGTCTTTGTGATGGATATTTTGGTGTTAAAAGATTTGATAGAAATAAAGAAGATAAAATTCACATGATTTCGCTCTCAGCAATTTTAGAGACAACGCATTGTATTCCTAATTTGGATTATCTTTATCTGCTTCAAGTAATCAAAAAAATATGCGCAAACAAAAGCGATTTATTTGAAGCCTATAAAAGAATGTGTTTTAATGTTTTGTTTGGCAACAAGGATGATCATGGTAAAAACTTCTCATTTTTATATGATGAGAAAATTAAAGGATATAAATTATCTCCGGCATACGACTTAACTTATACACCATACAAACCTGAACACGAAATGACGGTAAATGGAAATGGTATACCTACTATTGATGATTTGTTAGAGGTCGCAGACATAATGAAATTATCTGTTGAAAAATGCAAAGATATTATTAGTAATATTAAAAGTGTTTTAAAATAAAATTAATATCTTTAAGTAAAAAAACACCCTCTTTTTGAGAGTGTTTTTAATGTTTTGAAAATTGTTTAACTAGCCCTTTTTCTTGCCGGTTTCTTTTTTAAAACCAGTTCATCATCATTTATTTCAATATTCTGATCATTCTCCAAAAGCTTTAAAGCATTTTCCAGATAAGGTAAATCATCTATTTCATGATAAGAAATTAAAAATGTATCCGCAAGACCATCGATTAATTTAGAGCGTTTTACAGATTTAGTCACTTTAACGATTTCTTTTAGAGCATTACGAATTTCTAAAGGTTCGATTTCATGAAACGTTCTGGGATAAGGGTTACCTTTATAGTTGATGCGGAAACCATTATATCTTAAAGGACTTACATTTTTAGACCAGTAAAAAGTTTGATCGGAACTAGAAGTTGTTCTTAGTTTCATCAAAGATAATATATCGTTAATATAGCGTTTTACATTAATTGATTTAATACTGACATCAAAATGATTAGCTATCTTTCGAACCAGTAAAGAATTACTAATTGGCGCTTCTGTTTCCAAAATCAGATTAATCGTCTCTGTTACGATTTCAACATTTTCCGGGCGACAGAATTCATTAATCTTTTCAAATGGTTTAGCTTCAGGTAATTCGGCATTTTGATAGAAATTTAATTCTTTCGGCTTAATCTCCACGATTTTCAAAGGTTCTTCGCCAGTAGTTATTTCCTTATTTGTTTTGACTTGTTTACCATAAAGTAGTTGCTGGATTTTTTGCCATTCATTTTCCGGATTTTTAAAGAAATCAATTAACCAGATATTAAGAACTTGCCAGCCAAGACGAATAAGATTATCTTTAGCGCTGACATTGCGTTCATAAGTTGTCGGTATATTCTTATAGTTTTCACCATCTAAAAGAACAGCTAATAAATATGTGCCAGTCTTAGGATCTTTAATCGCTATATCAATTTTAAAGGTTGAACTACCTAAATGAATATCATAATGATAACCTTCAATTTTTAATCTTTTAGTAATATAATTAGTCGCAAGTGATTCAAAATGACTAGGAATCCGGTGGAAGAAACTTGCCGGATTTTGAGCAAATTCTAAAAAATTCTTTAAGCTTTCTACACCGGTTGCGGTCGTTTCAGTAACTCTTAAGTCGTCAGGTTCAATGGAAGAAAAAATTATCATTTCAGTTCTGGAACGAGTACAAGCAACATTCAGACGACGCCAACCTCCTTCTTTATTTAAAGGACCAAAGTTTAAAGACATTCTTTTGTTATTGTCATAACCATAGCCTACGGAAAACATAATAACATCACGCTCATCGCCTTGAATATTCTCTAAGTTTTTAATAATTAAAGGTTCTTCAAGATTTTGATAAACAGCTTTTAGTTTAGTGCTTTTACTTATTGTTTTTTTAAGAAGATCTTCAATATAATTGGCTTGATAAGAGTTGAAGGTCACAATACCAATTGATTCTTTTGCTAGTTTTGGATTTAATAAGCGCCGCTCAACTTCACTGACAACCGCCTGAGCTTCTTTTTTATTGACTTTGGAGCTACCCCGCTCATAAACTCCGTTAACTTTAACAAAAGTTATCTTAGTCTTTAAAGCATCATTAGAAGGTAATGTTAAAAGCGAGTTCTTATAAAAGGAATAATTGGAAAAAGCAATAAGTGATTCATGCCGACTTCGATAATGCCAAAGCAAATGACTTTCCGGCATATTAATCGCAATTAAATCATCAAGAATACTATCTAAATCTTCAGATTCAAAATCTGTATCAGAAATTGAACTGGTAAAAAAGGTAGTAGGAGGAAGTTGCTTTGGATCACCTACAACAATTACATTTTCGCCTCTTGATATAGCGCCTACAACTTCAGCAGTAGGCAATTGCGAAGCCTCGTCAAAAATCACTAAATCAAATTTCTTAAAATCAAAATTAATAAATTGTGCTAAAGAAGAAGGAGACATAAGCATACAAGGTGTCAAGGTAGTAATAATATTTTTTGCATGTTCGAAAAGCTGACGAATACTTAAACCACGACTATTATTTCTGATTGCTCTTAGAAGAACTGATAATTCATCGTTAAAAATACCACCGATGCCTTTTGGAGGAATTTTATCTTTAAGTCGTTTTTGTAAATCAAGGCGGATATATTCCTGATATTTTTCAAAAAGTGCTTTGTATTTATTTATATTATTTTCAAACAGATTACCTTTAAAGTTATAAAGATATTGATTTTGTCCTAATAACATTTCCATACTTATATGATAATAACTTTTCAAAAAACCAGGCATTAGTTCATCAGCCGAAATGATTCCATTTTCAAAATCATTAATTAATTTTTGAAAGCCATATTTAGTAAAGTGTTTACGGTATTTATTCCAGAGAATATAATATTCTAAATCAGGAAATTTTTCCAGGTAAGCTAAAATCACATGGTTTATTGTTTCCGGAAACTGGGCATTTGAGACAAAGCGAAAACTAATCTTTAATAGCGTTGTGATACGATTTAAACTTTGAAAGAAAGTGTTAATCGCATTATTTATTTTCGATAGCTCGCTTTTAAGATTTTTAACTAAAACCGGCACAATTTTTATGCGGAAGTTTGTTTCTTTTCTTACTCCAAAGAGTTTATTGAGCATTTCGTTAAAAGTAAAGAAAGCTTCGGCGCTTTTTTCTTTTTCCTTAACGAAATATCTAGTCATTTGATCATAAATTACCTCTGATTCACCTTTATAAGTTTCTAAAAGTCGTAATTCCGCTAAAATAGAACGAACTTCATTTTTATCAGGTACTAATTGGTGCTTGAGCATTATTTTGTTAATTTGCTTTTTTAATAATATTTTTCCTAAAGAACCTTTTTTCAAATAACGTTTATAAAGAAGACCAACTTTTTCTGCTTTCTCTGGGAAGAAGCCGTCCTTCATTCTGGCACTGATATGTTCTTTAAGTTTAATGATGCTTTCTTTCAGGTGTTCAATTTCTTTAGTTTTATTAATAATCTCTTCGTATTTTTCATTACTTAAATATTTACAAGCCCCATGCTCAATATTAACAAGCGCATTTAATAGTTTTTTAAAGTCTTCTAGTATACTTAATTTATTGAAAGTAAGGCCTAGTCCAAATTCTTTGTCGTAGTACTGAAGTAAAGTTTGAAGCTGGATGCCGGCATCATTATTTTGGACTAGCATTTTTTGAAGTTCCTGATTCTGATCATAAGTCAAGCGATCAGCGTTAACATCTTTAAAAGCTGAATCGGAGATTTGTGTTTTATCATTAATCAAAAGAATTTCGGTTATCATTTCTTTAAGTTCCTGAAAAGCAGCAGGTGTCATTTGTTGGTAGAACTTGCGATCAAAAAAGTGGTCAGCGCCCTCTAAATTTTCATAATGGAGATAAGCATCATAAAAAGAGACATCAAGATGATTTTTTTTATGAAGATGATTTAAATATAAATTAACATCATCTTTAATGCGATTAAATTCTTTTAGCTTTTGCTTGAAATCAGCGTCAATAGAAAATTGAGTCTGATTCAAAACATTTTCGAATTGACTTAAGATATCTTTTTTATTTGCTTTATGAGAATGCAGTTTCAAAGTATGATCGCCAATTCCTAAAGCATTTAAACGAGAATCTACAACATTAAGCGCTGCCTGTTTTTCAGCTATAAATAAAACAGTTTTATTGTGATATAAAGCATTAGCGATAATATTAGTTATTGTCTGACTTTTGCCGGTTCCCGGAGGACCATGTAAAACAAAACTTTTTTTGGCATGTGAATTTATAACTGCTTCAAGTTGCGAAGAATCGGCCGCAATTGGAATACAGTACTGACTTAAATCAATTTCTTCCGAAGAAATTGGTTTGATTGTATCCGCATAAAAAGTATTATTTAATAAAGACTTAATTATTTTATTTGATTCTATTTCTTTGCGTCTATGACGAAGGTCAGAATACATCATAAATTTATTAAATGAAAAAATTCCTAAAAAAGCAGTATCTTCAACAGTAAAATTACTTAATGGCAAAATGCTGTTTTTAATTAAAGCTAGTATTTCTTTAATATTGATTTCTTTTTGTTGCTTAATTAAATCTTCAATAAAATTTAAATTTACATTAAAGTTTTTATTTAACATTTCTACTAAGGTAATGTTAAAAATCGGACCTTCATCAGTTAATTTAATTGAATAGGATTCGCGGTAATTTTCTTTCATTTCTACGGGTAAAAGAAAAAGTGGCGAATAAATAGGCGGGCCGTTTTTAGTTTCATGCCATTTCAAAGAGTTTAGTGCCAAAAATAGCTTATTATAGCCGTTTTCTTCTAAAGAGAGACGATATTGCCTATTTATTCCTTCTAAATTTGATAAAGTTTTATTTTCATCAAGACAAGTATGAAGGCGTTTATTGGAATGCTCCAAGCTTAGAATCTTATCAAGTGATTTATCTTTTAATCTTTCAATAATTTTTTCCGAATAATTATCTTTGTTGAATTCTTTTAAAACCGGCATAATCTTAAAAGTGGATCCTTTTATTAACTCATTATAAAGGCTATCAAGATTATTATGGATAATCTGAATGGTTTTACTATTTGGCTGCATATTTAACAAACTATTATTTAAGGTTAAATCTAAAAGTTTTCTTTCCCATTTCTGGTATTTGGAAATGTTTTTTTCCAGATTGATTTTTTCATTTAAAACAATATCACTTGGTAGTTTATTGATTCGATTAGTGTATTGTTCGCTTGTTTCTAAAGTATAGCCGTTAGCACCTTTGATTCTTAAAGGTAAAGCTTTAAAGTTAGCTTTCCGACCTCGGAAAACATCTAGGAAGAAAAGATTGTTTGTATCATTCTTTAAAGTATCAAGCGCATTTTTCTCACTTTCATCAAAACCTAAATTATCCATTAAACTTAAAGGATCAATAATAATTAATTCAGAAACTTCTTTTTGCGATAATTTATAAAGTAGTGAGAAGTCATCTTGAATAACTTCCGAAAAACAATGATTAGCAGTAAAAACACCACATAACACTTTTGTGGAAGTTAGAATAATTAAGGGATTAAGTTTGATCGCTTCTAAAGCAGCTGCGAAAAATAAAGCTAAATCTAGAGTTCTTGCACTACTATTATTAATTATATCATCAGGAAAGAAAATTTTGGTAGGCTCGTTTAAGTTTTCAGCCGAAGATAATGGACTTATCTTTAACTTTTGAAAAGCAAAATATAGTGAATAAACTTGTTTTAAAATATCATTAGGACTAGTTTTAGGATAACCAGAAAAAGAAAGATTTTTATAAAGACTTTGGCCTAAGCTAATCGTACTTTTAAGAACATTAACGACTTGCGGATGATGGCCGTTTATGAAAGATAGTAGCGTTTCTGGATAAAGATTCGTGCCAGGCCAGAAATGATAAGGTAAGATGATAATATTTTTAACTGTTTCTGCGACTATTTCATTTTTCTTTTTTAATGTAAAACTTAATGAAACATTTTCTTTGTCAAAAAAATCTTTAACGACTTCTGGCAACAGCCGAAGTTTAAGGATATCTTTTTCTATCGTAAATTCTTTGCGGGAAGGCCGAATTGTTATTGAAAAAGGTGTTGTCACAGAAAGATTAGAGGTGACTTCTAAAAGATATTCTTCTGACTTCTCGCCAAATCCGCTTATTTTAATGCTTCGGATTAAAGGAATGTTATTGTGTGAGAAAGCCAGTGAATAAAGGGACTGACAGTTTACTTCGATTTTAATGCTCATAGAATCACCATACCTAATCTAAAAAATAATAAAATTTCCGATTCATTAATCGGCAGTTATAAAGTATTGTTGGAAAAGCTATAACCATATTATAACCATAATTATCAATGTATACTCTTTGACGAGGAAAATATTTTCTAAGTTATTTTACAATAAAAAAATATCTTTGTCAAATCATTTTAAAACTAAAATATTTAAATTGAAAAAGTAGAAAACAAAATATCAGACAACTGGACAATATACCATTGGAAATTGCAAAAAAACTTTTTTTTCGACTAAGTTGATAGATATTGTTGTATAATAGTTATATTCAATTTTAAAAAGGGGTTGAGTCTTTCTGTCTATTATATTTAGAGAAGCCAAAGAAACTGATCGCAAAGGAATTTCTTACGTAATTGCGGAAGGCTTTGAAGAAGAGTTTAAAGATTTAAATAGTGATAAAGTAGCGAAAGCCTTTAAAAGTGGAATTGATATCAGTTGTTTTTTTGTGGCAGAAGAAGATGGAGTTATATTAGGAATTGCGGGTTGTTGTGATAACACTAAGCGTTCTGTAATGCTTAGTAAAAAAGACTGTCGCAAAGCGCTTGGATTAATTAAGGGTAGCTTTTTATTTTATGATAGTTCAAAAGAATTTATGAAACCTCTTATGATTGAAAAAGATACAGGTTTTATTGAATTTGTGGCTACTAGAAAAAAAGCAAGGCGTAAAAAAATTGCGGCTACGCTTTTAAAGACCATAACCGCAAGTAATCGCTATAAAAATTATATTATAGATGTTCATGATACAAATCACGGGGCAATTGCCTGTTATAGTGGAGCCGGTTTTCTGGAATTTTCTAGAGTACCTATTAAGAAACCAAGAAAAAATAGTTTTAAGGCCAAAGTATTAATGCGTTTTGAAGAAAATAAAAAAGCACCTTAAGTGCTTTTTATAGAACCGGTAAAGTTAAGGAAACATTTCCGAAATTGGAATAAACCATTCTGCCATTAACTGTGACACCATCAATTATAACAATAAAATTTACTTCATTTACATAATTGCCACTTCTTGTTAAGGTAAGATTACTAACAGGAGCACCACCAAACAATTCGCCAAGCTCTTCATAATGCTCAGGTAAAAGTGTATAAACATCATTTGATCGCTCAAAAAAGTGTGCCGCAAGATTACTTAAAAAGTCATTTTCGATAAAAGCATTATTTGCTTCAGTCGTAACTTCTATTCTTTGCCAGACATCGCCAAATTGGTCATAACGATATACCCGGTCATTTGTATTTTCATAGAAACTTACCATGCTTCCTGTTGTTCTTCTGGCAACATTACCATCAAAATCGATTGTTGATGCTAGAATTTCCCGTCCGCCGGCAGTAAAAGTAAAACTAATTGTATAGCTAGTTGCTTCACGTGTATTTTGTAATGCACTTTCAAGATTATTATTGGCTAGACCGCAAGCAGTTAATAAACTAGCGGTTATCAGCACAGCTATCATTTTAAATAACTTTTTCATAAAATTCTCCTTTTTTAAGGTATTATATTATATTATACTATTTTATATATAAAATGTAAAGCGGTTTCCAGGAATTAATTTCTATTTATGGGGTGATAAAATGTTAATAGATAATAATAGCGATTTTTTAATAAGTTCATCAGAAAAGGCAATAGCTATGCGCGCTTTTTATATTTCAGACTTTGTTGGTAATTTTGATTTTTTAACTAATCTTCAGGAATTCAATTTTAATGCTGTTGTTTTAGAAGTGAAAAGCGAAAAAAAACTTGAAAAGATATTACCAGTTTTTGTAAATAATGTCAGAAACTATAACTTGGAAATTTATCTTGTCCTTGAAACTTCCTTGAAAAAAGCACAATCTTACTATTTTTTATTTAATAAACTAGACATCTCTGGTATTATTTTTAGATATGAAAGTAAAAAGCAAAAAACAATAGTAAAATTACTAGAAAATTTCCGTCTTGTTGTGGAGTATGAACTCTATGCAGGAGTCTGGATAAAAGATAATAATGATTTAAATCAGGGACTTATTCAACTAATTGACTTTGCGATTAGCGATTCAAATCAAGCTGAACAAGCCGCTCAAACATTTATTTATTATTATTTTTCGGATCTTCAAAATATTGGCGACACAATAGAAAAGTCTGTTTTTCCGGAAGTTGGCTTGCCTCATGAAAAAGATTTAGACTTTCTTTTAATTAATATTCGGCGTGCGCTTTCTCTAATACTAAAAAAGTGTATTATTGAAAAAGATGATAAATTTTTAAAATCTTTTATTAATGAACTATTTCAGTCCATTCATGCTTCATATGGTAATTATAAAAAAATAATTAGAATTTTAAGTAGCATTCATCATGAGAAACTTTTAATTAATCAAGAAGCGCGAAATTATATTGATTATTATATTAATATATTAGAAATAAAAGCCAAGAATAAATATCGTATAGAATTGAATAAGAAAAAATAATCCCAAGCATCTGCCGGGATTATTTTTCTTAAAGAAGAAATATTTGATATACGTGTGATTAATAATGGGCCTCAATCATTTTTAACCACGATTCTATTATAAACTTTGTACTTTAAATATGCAACTTTAACCGCCCGACAAGTTTCGACAGTAAAAAAGAAGAGCTTTTTTTGAAAATTTAAAAATATTACTTGACACATAATACAACGTATTGTATAATATAGTATGAAAGGAAGTATGAAATGGATATTCAACTGAAGAAAGGCTTATTAGAAGTCTGTGTCTTAAAGGCTATCAGCCAAGAAGATTCTTATGGCTATAAAATCATTCAGGATATCTCAAAGATAATTGAAATATCGGAATCAACTTTATATCCGATCCTTAAAAGATTGGAAAGTGATGGATACTTGACGACATTTAATGTCGAGTATAATTCCCGATTGAGGAAATACTATCATATAACAGTCAATGGTAAAAAAAGAATAACGGAATTTATCGAAGAATTCAAAACAGTCAATAAGATTTTTGACTATATTAAAGAAGGGATAACTTTATGAGATTAAACGAATTTAAAAAGGAGTTACGGGCAAGAATTGCAATAATGCCAGAAGGAGAAATCCGCAAAGCTATTGATTTTTATCGGGAATTAGTTTTAGATAACATCGATAGTGGAAAAACTGAAGAGGAAGCCATTAAAGCGCTTGGTGATGTTGATACAATTGCTGGTAAGATTTTATCGGAATATTCTTCAAATTATGTAAAGAAAAGAAAAATAGATAAGGTGCTAATTATTATCTTATTAATTTTTGCGGCACCAATCTTATTTGGAATTGCCGGCGCATTATTTGGCGTGCTTATATCAATTGCGGTAGTTTTATTAGTATGTTTTTTATTAGGCTATATATTAGTCGCAGCTGGAGTAGTTGGATTATTCTTTTCCATTATAGGTTATGTCAACATGGCGCCTTTTCTACTGGATATTGGCATGAGTTTTGGCGTAATTGGGATTGGGATTTTATTTATCATTTTAAGCCATATGGTATTGCGTTCGATCAAAAGAAACTTACCTGGTGCTAGAAGAAATATAGCCAGAAAGCTTGGAAGAGGGACAAGAAGATATGAGTAAGAGCAGAGATTTATTATTAAAAATGGCTGTAGCCTTTATTGTAGTGGGAATTTTTATCTCATTTGTTGCCTGGATTGTTGCGGGATTTGACAGAACAAATATGCATAAGTTTCGCGATCTTGAAGAAATGCGCTATGAAGCAACACTTGAAGGAATTAATAAAATAAATTTTGATACGTCTAACAGTGCGTTTAGAATTGAAAGCACAACAGGTTCAGAAATAATTATTGAATATTTTCATCATCGCTATCTTAGTTATGAAGTAGTAAGAGATAATGGAACATTAACAATGAGAAATACACAAGATGGCAGAAGACCTTGGCATCATTATGTTATGAATAGCGGCTTTTTCAATGATCAGAGAATTACTGTTTTTCTACCGGTAAGCTTTAATGGTGACTTAAACATTCAGACTAGAACCGGATCAATCAGATCTTCTAATGTCTTAAGTCTAAATAATGTGTCTATTACCGCAACAAGCGGAAGCATTGTTTTTAATAATCTTACAGCTGAATCACTGGAAATTGAAGCAAGCACTGGATCTATTCAACTTTCAAATGTTACTTTGAATGAAACTTTAAATGTAAATACTACAACAGGAGCCATCAGATTGAATAATGTTAAAGCATATGATATAGATGTGAGAGCTAGTACAGGAAGCGTTACTTTCGATCGGGTGACTTCAGAAACCAATATTAGAATTAATACAACAACAGGAGCTATCAGATTAGTTAGAGTGACAACAGATAGCTTAAACGCGCGTGCTAGTACTGGTTCAATTAGATTAACAGATCTTCAAAGTGTAATAATAACAATAGACACTGGAACAGGCTCGATTAGAGGTAATATTGTTGGTCGTGAAAATGATTATACAATTGTGGTTAACCGTGTAAGAGGAACAAGCAACTTAACAAATCAATCTCGGCCAGAAACAAGAGAAGAGTTACGTGTTAGCACTACAAATGGGTCGATTAGAATAAGTTTTTCTAATTAGTTAATGAATTCTCGCCACTTTTATCATATAATATTAACGTAATGCATAGAGGGCAGGAATGATATATGAAAGAGTTATTTAAAGATAGCAGGTTGGAAACAGGTTTTGATAATCAAAAGATTATTTTACTTATTAAACTTTTCTGGCAATATTTTTTTTCAGAAAACGATACACAGAAAAAAAAAATCTTTAAAGAAATAATTAATTACTCAGAAGAATTAATTGAAATTCTTCAGGCAGGAAATAATGAAAAACTAGATTTAACGGAAGCTGAATTAGCTGAATTAAAGATAATCTATCTTACTGATATTGAAGCATCTTTTAATGGTGATCCAGCCGCAGAAGATATGCTAGAAGTTATACTGGCGTATCCTGGTTTTAAAGCAGTATTCATTTATAGAATTGCCAATTTATTAGCTAAAAAAGCGATTAAATATTTGCCAAGAATGATGACTGAATATGCGCATAGTATTACAGGTATAGATATTCATCCAAAAGCGACTATCGGCAAATATTTCTTTATCGATCATGGTACTGGCACAGTAATAGGCGAAACAGCCGATATAGGTAATTATGTGAAAATTTATCAGGGCGTTACTTTAGGAGCGCTATCTACAAGAGGCGGACAGAAAATAAAAAACATCAAACGCCATCCAACGGTGTTAGACAGCGTAACAATTTATGCTAATGCTTCAATTCTTGGCGGCGAAACAGTAATAGGTGAAAGTGCCGTAATCGGTGCTAATGCTTTTATTACTAAATCAGTAGAACCTAATGCAAGAATTAGTTTCAAGCAAAACTGTCCGGAAGAGGGAAAAAAATGATTTATCAAGATATAGATCAGTTAATCGGCAATACTCCGCTTTTAAGACTTAAAAAAATCGAAAAAATGTTTGATTTAAAAGCGGAGATTATTGCGAAGCTGGAATCTTTCAATCCAGGAGGAAGCGTCAAAGATCGTATAGCTTTGGCTATGATAAATGATGCTGAAAACAAAGGATTATTAAAACAAGGTTCAGTCTTGATTGAACCTACCAGTGGTAATACAGGAATTGGCTTAGCATTAATTGCGGCTAATCGCGATTACCGTTTGATTTTAACTATGCCGGATACAATGAGTATTGAAAGAGTACAAATGTTTAAGGCTTATGGAGCGGAAGTAGTTCTAACAGAAGGTAAAAAAGGCATGTCAGGGGCGATTGAAAAAGCGAAAGAGCTTTTAACGATAATTCCTGATAGTCTGATACTCAGTCAATTTACAAATCCAGCAAACCCAGCAGTTCATTATAAGACAACAGGACCGGAAATTTGGAAAAAAACTAAAGGTAAAATTGATATTCTTATTTCGGGTGTTGGGACCGGAGGCACAATTACCGGAGCCGGAAGTTATTTAAAGGAACAAAAGCCGGAAGTAAGACTTGTTGCGGTTGAGCCAGCTAGTTCGCCAGTTTTATCTAAAGGGCAAGCAGGATCTCATAAAATTCAAGGAATCGGCGCAGGCTTTATTCCGGAAATTCTAAATCAGGATATAATTGATGAAATTATTACAATTAAAGATGATGAAGCTTATCAATTTGGCCGGATTCTAACTAAAAAAGAAGGAGTTTTTGCGGGAATATCAGCAGGTGCGGTCTTAGCTGCGGCAGTAGAAGTTGCGAAGAAAAATCCTAAAAAGAGAATA
>Ga0123355_10012013_pt1 | contig 13392 bp, 9 predicted proteins | sample TergutEmb28metaG_3_FD_89872 | JGI IMG/M metagenome (GOLD analysis project Ga0123355, IMG submission 89872) | Embiratermes neotenicus P1 segment gut microbial communities from Petit-Saut dam, French Guiana - Emb289 P1 | ecosystem: Host-associated > Arthropoda: Insects > Digestive system > Gut ...
ACTGGGATCCTCGTGCAGAGCGCGTCCAATTCCGTGTCCCACATATTCTTGCAAGATGCCCAATCCTGCACTGCGACCAACATTGCCAATTGCTGCGCTAATGTCGCCCAAGCGATTTCCTGGAACACATTGCTCAATGCCTGCATGCAGTGCTTGTCTGGTTATGTCAATCAGGCGCTGCGATTCCAGATCAGTGCTGCCACCCACTGCAACGGTATTAGCGGTATCACCAATCCAGCCATCAAAAGTCGCACCAACATCTATCGCCACTATATCGCCACGACACAGCTTTACTCGCTTATTGGGAATCCCATGGATAACTTCATTGTTAATATTGGCACAAATGCTTGCAGGAAACCCTCCGTAGCCTAAAAAAGTTGGTGTCGCGCCTGCATCTATGATGGTAGTCTGAGCAATGTCATCAAGTTCTGCGGTAGTAATGCCTGGCTGTGCTGCAGCACAAGCAGCGCGCAGTGCACGTGCGGCAATCGTGCCAGCATAGTGCATCTGCTCAATCTGATCCGCTGTTTTGATTATAATGTTTTGTCTTTTAAATCTAGCCATGAACTAATATCGTGCAGCGCAGAGTTACACCGTACAGCACATCATCTGTAGCTTACGAGTCAATCGCAACACGCACATCTTGCCAGACTGCATCGACAGACTGATCGCCCTGAATTGATTTCAGGATGCCCTTCCCACGATAATAGTCAATCAGTGGAGCCGTGCTTTTTTCATACACGTCAAGACGTTTGCGCACAATGTCTTCACGATCATCGTCGCGAATCTCGAGTTTTGCTGCACAAATGCAGCAAATTTCCCCCTCTGCAGCAGTAGTTATTCTGCGGCACTTTGGACATGCTCTCCGTGCAGAAATGCGCTTGACAATAACTTCTGGATCAATTTGAATCAATATTGCAACATCAAGAGAGCGTGATAATTCTGCAAGCTGCTCATCCAGAGCAATTGCCTGAGCAGTTGAGCGCGGAAAACCATCAAGAATGAATCCTGCATCTGCATCATCTTCTTCAAGGCGCTCTTCTATCATTCCGATGAGAACATCGTCAGGAACAAGATCACCTGCATCCATATACTTCTTTGCACTACGTCCTAAATCGGTACCTGCTGCCACCTCTGCGCGCAACATGTCACCTGTCGCAATATGAACAAGTTTATAAAATTCAATAAGTTTTGCAGCTTGCGTGCCTTTTCCAGATCCTGGAGCACCCAGCAAAATGATGTTCATAACAATCCCTTTCGTGCTAGTAAAATCCACGCCCATAATAACACAAGAACGTCCTAAGCTAGAATGCTTGGGGTGTCCAAGGTCAAGGAGGCTTGTAAAAATCTGTTTGTGGAGCGTAGCAGCTTTACGTGAGCAAGCAGATTTTTGCAAACGACACAGAGATTGGACGCCTCAAGCATTCTAATAGTAGTTTTGACGAGGACTGTCAAAATAAAAGCCAGTCCCCTGAGGGCGCAGTGCCTGTGCGCGAACATTTTCAATATAATCGCTCACAGGTGCTCCATCTAATACAGCGCGATATGCGGTAACTACTGTCTGAATGTAATTCACACCTTTTGTGCGACCCTCGATTTTGAAGCTATTGATTCCTGCCGCCATTAATTCATCCAAGTGCTCTAGCATGTTCAGATCTTGTGGACTAAAAATGGAAGTATAGCCATCTTCCTCAATGACTGGCAGATACTCATTGGGGCGTTTTTTCTCCACTAGTTCATACGACCAGCGGCAGCTATGCGCACAATGTCCCTTATTGGCTTCACGGTCAGCCAAATAATTGCTAATAATGCAGCGGCCACTTATTGCCATGCACTGTGCCCCATGAACAAAAACTTCTAGCTCCATGCTTGCAGGCATATTTTTGCGCAACTCTACCAAATCACGTAAAGATAGCTCGCGTGCAGCAATAATGCGTTTTGCTCCCAAATTATGCCAAGTCTGTGCACTCAAGGAATTTGCCACACTTGCCTGTGTGCTGACATGCAGTACTGCATCAGGGGCAAGTTCTTTAAGTAGGGCAGCCGCCCCTAAATCAGATACGATAAAAGCATCCACGCCAGTATCTGTCGCCATCTGCAGATAGCTGCGCAACGACGCAAGATCGGATTCATGCATGAGGGCATTTACTGTTAGATATATGCGCTTGCTGCGAGCATGGACGTACTCTACCGCCTGACACAAATCTGTTACTGAAAAATTCTCAGCCTTGTGACGCAAGCCAAAACTTTCCCCACCACAGTACACTGCGTCGGCACCGCACTGAATCGCAAGCTTTAGGGATTCGAAACTGCCTGCGGGTGCCAGTAGTTCTGGAGTCTTACTGCTCATTCAGATGACCCAGGAAATTCTGTGTCCTCTCATTCTGCGGATTTTCAAAGATTTCTTCTGGCGAACCCTCTTCAACGATTACGCCTTCATCCATAAATACGACACGGTCTGCAACCTCGCGTGCAAAGCCCATTTCATGCGTTACAACAATCATGGTCATACCAGCCTGCGCAAGATCGCGCATAACGTTAAGCACGTCACGGACCAGCTCTGGATCAAGTGAACTGGTAACTTCATCAAACAGCATAACCTTTGGCTCCATCGCCAAGGCACGCGCAATAGCAACGCGCTGCTGCTGACCACCCGACAATTGAATGGGGTAGAAATCTGCACGATCAGCAAGTCCTACGCGCGCAAGCTGCTCTACAGCAATGTCACTTGCTTTCTCTTTACTTAATTTGCGTACCTTGCGCAAGGCCAACTCAACGTTGCCTTGTGCTGTTTTATGTGGAAACAAGTTGAACTGCTGAAAGACCATCCCCAGCTGTTCACGCTCCTTATTAATATCAGTACCCTTAGCATTAATCTGCGTACCATCTACCCAAATCTCACCAGATGTTGGAACCTCAAGCAGGTTAATGCAGCGAAGCATGGTCGACTTGCCACTGCCCGAAGGACCCAAAATGCAGACAACGTCACCTTTATCGATTTCAAGATTAATATCGTGGAGGACTTCTTCTCCTCCGAAATCCTTTTTCAGGTTTTTGATTTGCACTATTGCTTTGCTCACTTTGAACTACCTAACTTCCCGTAAGACGTTTTCTTTGTGAGGAACCACGTGTGTTGAAGACACGTCCAAGCGCGGCGGTCGTTTATCACGACCTCCACGAGCAGCGGTACCCTCGTCTTGCTCTGCCAGCTTATTTTCAAGGCGGGCAACAATTCTTCCTGCGGGAATGGTTACAACAAGGTAAAACACCGCAGCAAGCATCAGAGGTGTCATATTGAACACGCGGGCTGACTCAATGCGCGCATGCAGCATAACTTCTCCCATGGCAACCATGGCAAAAAGTGCCGTATCTTTAAGTAGTAAAATAAATTCTGACATACAGGTTGGCAAGATGCGTCTGATAGTCTGTGGCAAGATGACAAAAGTCATTGCAGAAGGAGCCTTCATGCCCAGCGAGCGTGCGGCCTCCATCTGTCCTTTTGGAATGGACTGAATTCCCGCTCTGAATATCTCTGCAAGATAAGCTGCAGAATTCGCCGCTAGGATAAGGAAGGCACGAAACCATGCAGAAAAGGTCACATCTAGCATGGTGATGCCAGAAAATGGCTCCATCATGGTTTGAAATGCAGGAAGCAAAGGAAGGCCCATGTAGATTACAAGAATTTGCAGCAGTAAGGGAGTTCCTCTAATGATGTCAATGTAGAAGGTTGATATCCAACGTAGTGGTGCGAATTTGCTCATCTTCATAAAGGCAAGCATCAGGCCAAGGGGAATCGCCAGTGCAAAACCCACAAAGCCCAGAGTAAGAGTTATGGGAAATCCCTGCAGAACAAGAGGAAAAGCCTCTGCTGCTACGGTGGGCGAGAAAAACACGCGCATGAACACAAATGATTCCCACCATTCAACAAAATTGCTCAATATATTTGTAGAGCCTAACAGAGAACTCACTGCCCCAATACCTCCAAACTATGAATATAAAATGCGCCCACTACTATACTATAGATAGAGAGCGGGCGCATTTACGACTCTATGGATTAAATACTACGGCAAAACTGGTGGATTATCTGCATCAATCCAGCGAGCGTAGATTTCTGCATAGGTTCCATTTTCAATAATCGCAGCAAGTGCTTCATTGATTGCATCTGCAATAGCAGTTCTGCTCATTCCCATTGAAAAGCCAAAGTACTCTGGCTCTGCATCTGGAATTGGAATAGTCCGCAGATCAAAGTCAAAATCGCTCTCTTCAGCCTGGTTAAGCGCAACAGGAATATCAATAATAACGCCATCAACTTCATCTGATGCTAGGGCAAGATAGCACTCTGTACCGCCATCGTAAGGCATAATCACAACACCCAGCTCTTCAAGGTGATCTGTGGCGTGGATATGACCAGTTGTACCTCTTTGTACGGCAACTCTAAAGCCTTCACCTACGTCATCCATTGAGGTGATGTCAGAATCTGCGCGAACTGAAAGTGCCTGAACAGATACGAAATAAGGATTCGAAAATAGAATTGTTTCCGCGCGCTCTTCGGTAATGGTCATCGCACTTGCAGCAAAGTCAAAGGTGTTGCTATCAGCACTCAGCGCTGTCAGTAATGCATCCCATCCATAAGATACAAATTCTACTTCGGCGTCCAGATAGTCTGCCATCGCCTTTACCAGATCCATATCAAAGCCTACTATTTCTCCACCTGCCATTGTTTGAAATGGTGGGTAGGACGGATCAGTCGCAACAGTCAGAGTAAGACCGTCTCCTGCAACTACATCAGCAAGTGCTGGATGAGTCTCGCGCGTGACAGCACCCTCGACATCATCAATATCCTCTTCTGCAGCATCACAGCCAACAACTGCCACAGCAGTCATAGCAAGCAGTGCAATCAGGCCCACTAAGAGCAAACGTTTCAACATAAAACTCACACCTTTCACTTTTTCAGTGATGGCCGCACTTTCGTAAACAGCAGAGCACGTCCATCTAATCATGGTAAGGTAGGTATTGTGGCATAAATCTCGTAAAAATGCAATTTTTTTGTAAAATATTCATTTATTAATATCAACAGCAGCATTTTATTCGCTTGTCAACATTAGAAGCTACATCTCAATATCCAAAATATTCAATATTGCAGACTGCGACACGCTACGCATTAACTGTGTTTTTGCTTTCGCACGGCTGACCTGGTCTTTGACCCCACACTCGCGTACAGGAGCTTTTGCTTGATGTTATCTCACGACTAACCCTCTCGCCACAATTTTCATTACGGCGGTACGACTTACCCCTAAGGCGCGCCATGCTCACATATTCCCATTTGGGCAACATGCTTACGTGGGTTCTTTTGACCGCACCTGCCCTGAACTAGCCTGACGTAGCTCATTACTACACCACGCGCAACCACAGACCCGCGCGAAAGCATAAACAATTATACTATTCCCCCACATTCCCCGCTTACTGCATTGCCATCATCCCTAAGCGAAGTACGCAGTACATAGTCAAAGGAATTGCACCATAATTGGACACACATTGAAATGCTTTGTTGTGTAAATGTCAAGCAATAAATTGCACAGGGCACGTCCTCGCAATGAACGTGCCCTGCTAAATCTATTAGCTAGCGTTGACGATGCCTTGTAGGGCCCAGTGGTGGCATTAAGCCATTCCCTTTAGGACCAACAACTATTGCTGGCTTCTTTTCTCCTCGTTTTTGAGTCAATGCCAATGTGGCACCTACCAGAGTCAGCATTAGGAGCACTGTCCATAAGAAGAAATTGTTGACATCTTCACCCAACTTGCCCATGTAAACAGTAGAACGTGCTGGTGCTGTCTGTGATGCTGCACTGCCAGATCCAGGTGATCCTGGTCGTCCCGGCAAGCCTGGTACTCCAGGAGGACCCGGGGGACCTGGAGGGCTTGGTGGTCCTGGAGGTCCGGGTGGGCCAGGGGGACCTGGTGGTCCTGGAGGATTTGGCGGATCAGGAGGATCGGGAGGCTCTGGCGCATTACGCGTATTGGTCACCACAGCATCAGTCCAGTTGCCCGCATCTTGTTGCCATTCTGGCTGAACAATCTCGATTGTGATGTCACCCTCTGCCCCACCTGTGCCAATCCATGGAGTAAAGACACCATCTGTATAATCACCTTCTTGCACCGTATAGACAACTAAAGGCAGGTTGCCTTGAGCATTTGGTGTCAGCACATAGCGAGGCAGTTCGACAAATTCACCCGTCCAATCAACTGTTTCATCCAAATAGAGTGGATCACATGCAGTTGGCACGTCAAAAAATGTGGATTCGCCCTGCCTGCGATAAAGCTTTATCCAAACTCCTTCAGTTTCTCCATCACCTTTCCAAACCTTTTGAACATCAAGTGCAGTAGTCAGCACTTCGAGACGGCCATTGTTGCCCAGCATATGTTGTTGCACAATGCCTGTTAGTGCTGAATTTTCCTCAAAGGAATTAGGCAGTGAGCCCGTAATGTTCTGCGTCTTTCCTATGGTCTGATTATTGATGCGAGGAACACCGTAGGCAATATATGGCTGCCCGTCCGTACCTGAAATAGGAATTGTTGCAGCTACTGGTTCATACGTAGTCACCAAATAATTGGGTCCAGCGGTCTGGTCAAAGTACTCAACCTGTGTGAAGTACTGTGCGCCTGTCTGATGACTGGTTGCAAGCACAAATTCACTACCAGATTGAACATACAGCCAAGTCCTGCCCCCACTTTCGGCAGTACCCGTAAAATAATAGTGAGGATTTGAAACATTGGGAATAAAGGCAGCAACAGTTCTAAGTGGGTCTATATCAAGCATCCTGTTGAAGTCATTCGTATAGAAGTAATAGCCATCATGACCCGCATTTCTATGTGTCATCTTATATGAATCAGAGAACAACGACAGGTCAAAATCTGAGCGCAGACTTAGAGTAAAAATAGCACGTACAGGGGAAACCTCTTCAATTTCAACGCCCACAACTTCAGTCGAGCCAGAGCCAGCAAACTGTTCACTCACCGTACGTTGCGGGATCAAGCTCGCAGGAATGTACCACAGTACTGCCTGTTGGTTAGGCTCCAATCTGAATTGCACGGCATTATTAATCCGTGGCGCATTGAAGGTTTTTGCCTGTAGCGCAGTTACTACCTCGAAGTATAGATACATCAAGTCTGTCGATTTGCCCGAGACAGGATCAGTTACACTGCCCTCTATCGAGAATAGCGACACACTGCAAGTAGCATCACTAGGCGCAGATGCAACATCTCCGCCACTGTCAAAATAGGCACCTAAATAGTTTAAATCAGTATCGGCATACCAACGTAGTTCTGTGCTGAAATTGCTGCTGTCCTGATAGTATAAGTTCCCACTGGCAATGCTTGAGCGAATCAAAGCTTCTGCATCTGCTGCCGATATGCCTAGACGATTTACCAACATATCAACATAGGCATTCCAGTTAGCACCACCCTGATTGTTGACCAAATCATTCGCCAGGCTCGCACCATCATAGATCGCATCATTAAAGACGAATCCTTGGATTTGATCAAATTCAAATCCTTTGCCAATGACATCTTTCATTACTACATTGCCCGTAAAGTTGGGGCTTGTATTGTCAACATCTGTTGCATAGCCACCAGAGGTAATGATATTTTGAGCAATATTTGCAAAGGCATCACCTAATGCCGCTGCATCATCTGCAGGATAGTAGCCGTCTACATAGTAGTAGTTGGTAATATAGCCGTCTGTTGGACTATCATTTGCAATAGTGAAAAGCTGGCGGTTCAGAGTAGATGCACCATCAGGCGCATTTACGATTGCAGGAAAAGTAACAGGACTTGGACTAGCTATAAACTGATCCAGTACTTCTTTTGCGTTATACGTTGTTCCACTGTAACTCTGACTGTTGCCCTGTGCATATTGCTCGGGATTCAACACAGTCTGTGCATGTATTCCCGTAACGCCAACACCAATGGTGTAAAAGGTTGCTTCATTGCTAGAGCCTGCACCAAAGTAATTTTCACTAACCTGTTTCTTCCAATAGGATGCCGTAAGCACGGTCAGCAAATCAACACCCATATCAGCAGGCACGCCATTACCGTGATCAAAGTTCGTCGTAGTAGCGCCACTCATTGTATAGTCAGTCCAGCCAAAAGTAGGCTCACCGTCGCTTAACAGGATAATGTTTGGTCTGCGCGTAAAGGTATTACCAGTAATGGGGTCGACAAAGTCCGTGTCTGGATTGCTTGCCAATATCTCGGCACCTCGTGCGATGCCAAGCTGTGTGGGAGTTCCACCGTCGACGGTGAAGCTTGCAGGCACAGCAGGATTGGCTGCTACAATCTGTGAATTCACACGAATAGTCGACCCATTGATGGTAAAGTAATCGCCCATGATCTCGTAACGACCAAGGGGCAGTACGGTAACCTCGCGAGCAATGCCACGACTGGGAGAGCCCGTACGCACTCCACCATACGCGACAACAGCAACACGATTATTAGGATTTGCAGCCATTAGCTGAGTAATCGCTCCATTCAAGGCATCAACCATAACTGCAGCACGGCTTTTGTTTCCCAGATTATAGATGTACATACTGGCAGAAACGTCAAGAATAAAGACTACGTCACTGGGCGTAGTTACTGTTTGAACAGAATATCCTTGTGATAGTGCTGATAGGGTAACTGCAAAATCAGTCGTACCTGCAACATCAACGACCTTTAAATTATTGCCATTAATATCAGTAATAGTCGCCTGATCTGCATTGACTGATTTATCGGTCCAAATGCGCCCATTTTCAATGGTCGTTGGACTGACGCGATCAAGCAAGTCACTGGTATCGGGATCTGAAACCTTGATTTGCGATAGGGGGATGGTCGGAACTTCTGCTGCATAAGCAGGAATTGATCCCGCCACCACTAATAGTAAAGCGGCCACAAAGGTCACAAGCATACAGAGCATCACCACGAATGTGCGGGAATAGGAAAGGTTGTCTGAACGACCAGAGACATGAATCAGAGAATGGCTAATGCCATCAATTGCCTTGCGCATAATACACCTTCTTACTTCCGAAATTGCATTTCAAGCAAACGCATTGGCGGCTATGCACAGCTTTCACCAGGCAAACATATGATGTGAAACAAGCTGCAGAAAACTGGCGGCTGTATGAATCTTCAAAGCTACTCGCTACTGCATCTATGCCGTCACCAATGATTATAATCTTCAGTGACGGCGAATCTGATATACATTCTCAGTCGTAACGCTTGCGTGAACCTTACGTTGCCAAAGTGAAATCATGACCAATTTAGAAGCCCATCGCAATCCTCAGAGCACGGCAGGCAGTCTGGCGTCAAGTCTGACTGCCTGCCGTGCTCTGATATAATGACTATATTATGGCTATGAAATTCATTGACACACGCGGGCTTGATAGCTCGCGTCCTTCGTTTTCAGAGGTTTTACTGCGCGGCATTGCAGATGGCGGCGGGCTCTATCTGCCAGAAACCTTGCCCTATTTTTCTGATTTTAAGCAACTGGATGCACTCCGCAGTTCTAACTATGCAGAACGCGGTGCCTACATCTACAATGCCTTCAACATCGATATTGAGGCAAATGATACTCTACGTATGATGCAAAAGGCCTATGGTAATCAGTTTGACGACCATCGCATCGCGCCCGTAGTCAGTCTGGATGCAAATACTCACATGCTGGAGTTGTGGCATGGTCCAACCTCTGCTTTTAAAGACATGGCGTTGCAATGTATGCCACGCTTTTTCTCTTTCTCGATAAAACGCGGCTTGGCCAGTGGCAGCTTATCGCGCGATTTATTGATTCTGGTTGCAACCAGCGGTGACACAGGATCTGCAGCACTTGCAGGCTTTGCCCACCGCAGCCATACAAATCTGATTGTCTTTTATCCTGATGGTGGCGTGTCTGACGTTCAGCGCACACAAATGACCAGCAGCCTGGGCACTAACGTGGGTGTCTATGGTGTCAAAGGAAACTTTGATGATTGCCAGCGTGCAGTTAAAGAAGCCTTTTTCAACGAGGACTTGCAAGCATGGCTACGTGAACACACCAATCTGCAGCTGTCGAGCGCAAACTCTATTAACTGGGGCCGTCTAATGCCACAAATTATTTACTACTTTAGCGCGATCATTGACCTGCGCGCTGCAGGCAAGCTAACAGATGGACAACTGCTCGATATCGCCGTGCCCACAGGCAACTTTGGCAATATCATGGCAGCCTGGCTCGCAAAACAAATGGGTGCACCTATTGGTCGCCTAATTTGTGCCAGCAACGAAAACAAGGTGTTAGCAGACTTTATCAATACGGGCATCTATGATATTCGTGACCGCGAGTTCCATATGACTGCAAGTCCTGCGATGGACATCTTGGTGTCGAGCAATTTGGAGCGACTACTGTACTATCTGGCAGATGCACCTCGCGTGCGCGAATGGATGAAGCAGCTGCGTGAAAATGGCATCTTTGAGATTGATGCAAAGACCTTAGCGCTAATACAACGTGATTTCGCTGCAGATTACACAGGCAACCAAGCATCCTTAGATGTTATTCAAGATTGCTGGAAGCACTACCACTATCTGATTGAACCACATACAGCCATCGCTCTGCACACCGCAGAAAAACACCGTGGCGATAATCCCATGATGGTAGTATCGACAGCACACTGGGCAAAGTTTGGACCAAATGTGTTGCGCGGCTTACTGAACATTCCTTACGGAGAAGACCTGCTTGCACCCTACAACAAAATGACAGGATTTGAGCTACTGCGCGCCATACGCAGATTAGCCCCTGAAGCAGCTCACGTGCCAAATCGCCTCTCGAGCCTCGAGGGAGCATTTGAGCGTTATCAAAAGGTAATACCTGCAAGCGATAAGGACATAAACGCACAGATTAAGGATTGGATCGAATCAAGAGCGTACTAGACAAAATTACAAAAGCGGTTTTTTGCCCTTAACAGCATCTGCAGTAACCGTAACTTTCCTAATGTCTTTCCTGCTAGGTAAATCATACATAGCATCCAATAGCACTGACTCGCATATTGAACGCAGACCACGTGCGCCAGTACCACGCTCTTTTGACATGCGCGCAATTTCTTTAAGCGCATCAGATTCAAATGTCAGCTCTACCCCCTCAAGGGCAAACAGTCTGGCATATTGCTTTGTCAGTGCGTTCTTTGGCTGGGTCAGTATATGCACTAGATCATCCAAGTCCAAATCACGTGTCGCCGTCATCACTGGTACACGACCAACGAATTCAGGAATGATGCCAAACTTATTCAAGTCCTCTGGTTGAGCCTGTTCGAATAAATCACTTGCTGTTTGATCTGCCTGGGGTTTAATCTCTGCTGCAAAACCAACACCACTTTTACCAATACGATCTGCAACGATTTTCTCAAGCCCCACAAAGGCACCACCTACTATGAACAGAATATTTGTTGTATCGATTTTCAGCAGTGGCTGATCAGGATGCTTACGTCCACCCTTTGGCGGAACATTGGCGACAGTTCCTTCAAGAATTTTAAGCAATGCTTGCTGGACGCCCTCGCCCGATACGTCGCGCGTAATTGATAAGTTTTCTGCTTTGCGCGCTACCTTGTCAATTTCATCAATGTAGATAATCCCTATTTGGGCGCGGTCAATATCATCATCTGCTGCCGTTACCAGCTTTAGTAAGATGTTTTCGACATCTTCCCCCACATAGCCAGCCTCTGTCAATACAGTCGCATCCGCAATGGCAAAAGGAACATCCAACACGCGTGCAAGTGTTTCTGCAAGCAGCGTTTTGCCTGTTCCTGTTGGTCCCAGTAGCATAATGTTGCTTTTTGCCAGTTCAACTTCGTCAGGATCTGTGCCATCTGCTATGAACGCTTCCGCCTCTTGAGCTTCAATCATGACACGCTTATAGTGATTGTGTACCGCCACTGATAGAATCTTTTTCGCACGCTCCTGCCCCACCACATAATCATTCAGCGCATCATGCAACTGGTGTGGTGTTGGCAAAGTTTCAACAGTAAATTCACTGCCAGGAACAGGTGATGGCAGCGAATCATCTTCTCCCTCTTCACGAAAGACGCCATCAACAGCAGCTGCGTGTAAGCCCTTAACAATCTCGTTGGTAAACTCAATGCAATCCTCACACATTAGGCTACCATCAGGACTTTGCATCATCTGATGCGCCTGATCGGCACTGCAGCCGCAAAATGAACAGACGGGCAAATCCTTAGCTACATCCCCTGCATCGCGTCCTATATCGTGTCGCAAACCTTTTGAGCTATCATCATCGTGCCTGCTATCCGATGCGCCGTCGTCAGTACTGCTGCGATGCTCTTTGCCGTGCGTATCGTCACTCACTGCTTATTTGCCCTTTTTCTTTACATTTGCAATACTTGCCTGATTTTCTATGACGGCATCTACCAGACCATATTCAACAGCAGCTTTTGCAGTCATGATGTTGTCACGATCAGTATCAGAATTAATGCGTCTAATGGTTTGCCCTGTATGACGCGCCAAAATACCGTTCAGTTCTTTGCGCATGCGCACGATCTCTGCCGCCGCAATCTCAATGTCAGATGCCTGACCTTGCGCTCCACCATGTGGCTGATGAATCAGCACACGAGAATGAGGTAAAGCGTAGCGTTTGCCGGCCTGCCCTGCTGCCAGCAAAACTGCGCCCATTGACGCACACTGCCCCACACAAATTGTGGACACATCAGGCTTGATGAACTGCATAGTGTCATAAATCGCCAATCCATCAACAACCGAGCCACCAGGCGAGTTGATGTAAAAATTAATGTCCTTTGTTGGATCAACGCTTTCCAAATGCAACATCTGTGCAATAATCAGGCTCGCACTGACCTCATTAACCGCACCTGTCAGAAATACAACACGTTCGTTAAGAAGGCGCGAATAAATATCAAAACTGCGCTCGCCGCGACTCGTCTGCTCTATAACAAAGGGAACCAGATTTGCTTGTGTTTCTTCCATGCTAGTCATCCTTCTTTTTCTTCTCCGCCTTTTTGGCTGCATCTGCATCTGTACCAGTATCTGCTTCATCGCCATCAAGTTCTTCCTCGATAGTGATTATTGCATTGTCGCGCAACCACTTCATAGCCTTTCTGCGTGCAAGGTCATCGCGCAGCCTAGTCATCATGCCACTTTTTTCCCAGCGTTCACGCAGACTATGTGCGGTAACCTTTGACTTTTCATCAGTGGCAGCCTCAGCTTTTGCAGCAGTTTCAAATTCTGCATCAATCTCGTCATCGCCAACATCAAGATTCTTCATGCGGACGAGTGCCTCCAGCGCAAGATCGTTGCACAGGCTGATAGAAGCTTGTTCTTCCATGTCTGCTTGGAATTGCTCAGGATCAATATCGCCCTGCTCCA
>Ga0123355_10012014_pt1 | contig 13392 bp, 15 predicted proteins | sample TergutEmb28metaG_3_FD_89872 | JGI IMG/M metagenome (GOLD analysis project Ga0123355, IMG submission 89872) | Embiratermes neotenicus P1 segment gut microbial communities from Petit-Saut dam, French Guiana - Emb289 P1 | ecosystem: Host-associated > Arthropoda: Insects > Digestive system > Gut ...
ACCTCCCCTTTCAGGGGAGGCAAAGATGGAGCGCACGCCCAAAGCCTCCCCTGAAAGGGGAGGTGGCACGCAGTGCCGGAGGGGTCACGCGGTACGCCCAGGGGGGCGTACCCTACAAAACACGCTCTAATACCGAAACGTCAAAATCTCACCGACGATATCCGCCAGTTTGTCCACGGCGTAGCCCATGAACTCCGCGCCTTTCTCCGCCGTGGCGTGGCTCGGTGCGCCGATGACACCGCCGGGGGCCACATCCTCCGTCTTCCAGCCCATGGTAACGGGGCCGTAGAGGCTCACATATTGATTCCCCGCAAACCGCTCGTCGGGCACCTCGTCCCGGATTTTGCTCACATCCACGGTCTCCGGGGCCAGGTGAAGCATGAGGGAAGTCTCCAGCTCACAGGCGTGGAAGACGCCGTAGATGCTCTCAGACGACTTCTCCGTCTTCAAAATATCCTGCCAGAAGGGGGTAAACCACCAATCAAAGACATAGACCTCCAAGCCCAGATCAATCCGCAGGTCACGGGAAATGAGATTGAGCAAATCCGTGTTGCCCCCATGTGCGTTGGTGAGCACAATGCGCTTAAATCCGTGGGCGGCCATGGAACTACATAGCTCGTGCAACACATCGTAGAGCGTCTTGGCGGAGAAAGTCAGCGTCCCCGAAAAGCCCATGTGCTCATTACTCTTCCCCACAGGGATCAGCGGCGCGACCAGAACATGGTGACCCTCGAATGTTTTCTCAGCCGCAAAGCGTTTCAGCAGACCCTCTAGGATAATCGTATCCGTCCCCACCGGGAGATGGGCCCCATGCTGTTCTATCGAGGCAATGGGCAGCAAAACCAGGCTCTTGTCCTGATCCAACTCAGCCAACTGTGTACTCGTCAAATCTCTCCAAAATCCTACCATAAACAACCCTCCGTAGGGAACGGTTCCAAACCGTTCCGCCCACAACACACGAATGCGCAATCTTAACCCTTCGTCAACCAGCGGAGCATATTGTCCCACAACCGCGCCCAATGGGTCCACCCGGTAAACTCAGCCGGTACCCAGTGGGGCCCGCAGTCCGAAGTGAATGCCCCCGCGCGCCCTTTGCCAAACTCACCCAGGGCGATCAGCGGATCCCCTTGGATGGTCACTGGCACCTGTGCCTCCAGCTTGGGGCTCACCTTGTTATATCCTAACAGAAACGGCCAGTCCCCGTCAATCCCGGCCACCGCCGGATGGGCCGCGTCAGCCACCTGGGCAAAGACACCCTCTGGATGCTCGGCCCTATCGTCATAGGGGGACATCTCCACCGGGAGCACATCCGCCACAGAGGTAGCGCCCCAGCGGGCCTTCCCGTCGATGCCAGTGAAGGTCAGATACCCGCCCATCATAAGCAGGGAGCCCCCCGCCAGCACGTAGTCCCGGATGAGATCACAGCGGTTCGGCGTCCGCTTGCCCAAACGGAAGGTCTCCGGCGGCAATAAAATCGTGTTAGAGCCGATGTCCGACAGGATCACACAGTCGTAATGACTAATCTCCTCCATGGTAAAGGGAAACTCGTTGGCCGCGATATGGCTCGGCATGTGGACGACTTCGTAACCTTTCTCATCAAAGGCTTTGAGCAACAGCTCACAGCCGATGGCGTGCTCGATGCTGAAGAAGGGGTCAAATCCCTTGGCGTGGATAGCCGTGGTCTGCCAGCTCTCACCGGCTAATAGAATCTTTTTTGGCATGTTTGTTCTCTCCTCTATGATTTTATATTGTCGGGAACATATCCCTCAGTTGACACCGTTGTAGGGCGCGGCGACCTCGACGCGCCGCGAAACCCCTCCGGCACTGCGTGCCACCTCCCCTTTCAGGGGAGGCTTTGGGCGTGCGCTCCATCTCTGCCTCCCCTGAAAGGGGAGGTGCCGCCCGCAGGCGGCGGAGGGGTCCCGCCCCCTACAACACAATCCGCTTCCCCGCCGCATAACGGTGTACGATATCCCGGCTGTCACCGCAATAAATATAGCGTGTGAGCCGCTCATGCAAACTAAACTCCACATGGCGATTCCATCTGGCATCATCAATCACCAGGGCGTCAAATTGAAACCCCGGCTCAAAACTGCCCACCTGACCAAACAGAGCCCCGCCGCCCTTAGTCGCCAAATAAAAGGATTCCGTCAGCGACAGCGGCTCATACCCCGGTATCCGCTTAGATATCTGAATCGCCGCCACCATATTCTGCGGGATAGACAGGGTATGGGCCCCGCCAATATCACTGGCCAACCCCACAGGCACCCCGGCCTCGATGAACTTGCGCACCCTGGGCATCACCGTCTCCGGCGCGCCATTTAAGGCCGCGATGGGGCAGTGGGCCATGAATACGCCCCCTTCGGCCATCAGGGCGATCTCCTCCTCCTCACAGGTGAGGCAGTGGGCCATGGCCGTAGGCGTCTGGCCGAAGAGACCGTATTTGTCGTAGACCTTGCCGTAAAGCCGCTCCTCCGGGAAACGGGCCGCCACGGCCTCGTTATCGAAATCCCCCTCACACATGTGGGAGTTGATGATTAGACCTCGCTCCTTGGCAAAAGCGCCCAGGGCACCCATGAGTTCCCCCGTCATAGCCGGTGCAAACTCCGGCGCCAGAGCCGGGATCACTTGCTTGCTCCGACCCGTGGCCCAGTCCACATACTCCACCGTCTCCCGGATGGAGGTCTCCGTCTCCTCCAAGGGCTCCCCGCCGAAGGCGGCGTAGTCGGCATTCATCTTTCCAATGGCGGCGGCCATACCTGTCTCCTCGTACTGCTCGAAGAGATTCTTCGTCGAGGCCAGGTTGGCGGTACACATGATATTGGCGTGCATGGTCCCCTGTTCCCAGAGGCCCCGGATCAAGTCCCGATTGAGGGCGTCCGCGTAGACCAGATCATTGTATCGCTTCTCCGCCGGATGGCAAAAGGCACCGAACCAATCAGCCCCCGGATCGTGACCCAGCCCCTGTATCACCGGCTGGGACGCGTGGAGGTGCAAGTCCACAAAGGCCGGGATCAGAAGCTTGTCGCCAAAGTCCTCCACAGGGAGATCGGCGTACCGGGCAGGCAGGATGTCGTAGACCCCCTCCACGTTTCCATCCGCGTCCACCACAACATAGCCCCGGGGAATGGCGGTCAATTCGCCCAAGTTTGGCGTAAATAGGATATTTCCGCGATAAATGTTGATAAAATCACCCCTCTGTCATACAGTCTATCAAAGAGCCGAACCGCTCCAAACACCGGCGGTGCGCCGAGGGCGGCACACCGTACAACGATTGCAATTGCGCTGTCCTTCGTAGGGGACGCCGCCCTCGGCGTCCCGCTCGCGAGGTTTCCCAACACCTCAACCGATCGTAGGGGCGAGGTTCCATCCCCGCCCGCTAACATCCTCATCCATACAGCCCCTTCAAATCCCCAAAGGACGGCCTAAGCTGCCCATACAACCCACGGTAAATCGGATAGGCCCGCGCATAAATCGCCACGTTTGCAGGATTTGGCACATAGCTCTCACTGGTCTGCAAAAACTTGTGGATCTCCTGCCAGTCATCAAATACCCCACAGCCCATCCCCGCAACGAAGGCCACGCCCAGGGCCGAGCCCGGATGGTGTCTGTAGGCCACAATCTCACGGTTTAACACATCCGCCGCGATCTGGCACCAAAAGGCGCTTTTCGCCCCCCCATTCGTGGCGATAACCTGACCCTCCACGGCGCAACCCCCGGCTTCCAACACCTCTAAATGGTGACGAAACCCGTAAATCACCGACTCCAAAATCGCCCGGAAGATATGCCCCCGGGTATGGGAGAGGGTGAGCCCAAAGAGGACGCCCCGGGCCTGGGGATCAAACAGCGGCGTCTTCTCACCCAAAAAGTAAGGTAGGACGATCAATCCCTCCGATGCGGCGGGGAGTTTAGCCGCCTCCCTGTCCATCTCACGGAAAACCGCCAGGTCATCCATCCCCAGGATATCGTGGGTGAACCACTTCACCAGGGAGCCGCTGGCCGCCATACAGCCGTTGATCAAATACTTCCCCGGCACCACATGGTAGTCGAAAAACAGAGCGGGCGAGGTGACAATCTCCTCCGTGCAGTAGAGCACATCCCCCGCGCCGCCGAATTTGATGAGCAAGTCACCCTCCACGGTGAGCCCGGCGGACAGGGCAGAGGCCACATGGTCGGCACTCCCCCCAATGACGGGTATGCCTTCTGGGAGGCCAAATCCGCTCGTACCCACCGTCTCGCCAATGATCTCCGTCGAGGGGGCGACAACGGGTAGGATGGCGGGGTCTATCCCAAACCGATCCAGGTAATCCGTGATCCACTCGCCGGTACGGATGTCATAGAGCCCGCTCTCTGCCGCCCAGTTGATCTCCACGCGACATGCCCCTGTCAGCTTGTAGTTGATATAGTCGTAGGAGCCCATCACATACCGGACACGGCCCCATATCTCCGGCTCCTGCTCCTTGACCCACAGGATACGCGGAAGTACATGTTGCAGGTTGCTGTAGCCGCCGGTTCTCGCGTACAGTTCCTCCTGATCGAGAGCGGCCATAACCCGGTCGAGCTGATCCTCTGCCCGGGCGTCATTTTGCTGGATGCTGTTTCGCAACACTTGGAAATCCGCGTCTAAGAGCACAATCGCCGGTACCATCCCGGACACACCAACACCGGCCAGCTGCCCCATCTCACGGGGCCGCAACCCGGCAATCTCCTGCACAGCGGCCTGGGTATTCTCCCACCAGGTGAAAGCGCACTCCTCTGCCCAGCCCGGCTCCGGCGTCAGCAGATCGTGTTCCCGGGACGCCTCCGCCAGGATCTCACCCCTATCGGAGATCAAAACTACCTTCACAGAGGTCGTACCGATATCAATCCCCAGCAGATACTTCATCTGTCTCTACCCCAAAACTTCCATCAGTCCATCTGAGGTGGACACGTCACCGATAACCCAATCCACGTTCTGCAAGAAAGCTTGATGCAACTCCTCCGTGATCCCGGCACAGCAGTCGCTGAGCACCACCACAGGCATATCCCGCTGTTGGGCGTCTAGGGCCGTGGCGTACACACAGACATTCGTCGCCGCCCCGGCCAGGAGTAGGGTATTGCGGCCGAGCCCCTTGAGCAAAACCTCAAAATCAGTCAGATAAAAAGCGCTGTAGCGCCGCTTGACCACAACAAAATCACCGGGCTCGGGGGTGAGCGCCGATACAATTTCCGTCCCCGGCTGTCCTTCAACGCAGTGCTCCGGCTCGTTGCGCACCAGTTCTAGGCCGAAGTCAATCTTCTCCGGGCGGTGTACCTCCTGGGTATAGATCACGGGGATACCCTTCCCCCGCGCCCAAGCCTTCATCTTCTGGATGTTGGGGATAATAGCGCGCCCGCCCTTACACTCAATGGGTGCCCCCTCCGCGATGAAATCATTCTGCATATCAATGATAACAAGGACACACTGCTCTTTTTTAATCTTGTCGAGATTACTAATGGCCATGGCTCTACCTCCTGCCAAATGTAGGGGCGGATGGCAATCCGCCCGGTCATGGATTCCCTACAGTTTTGGAACATCGGGCCGATTGCCACCAGCCCCTGCAACTACACAATCGGCTCTAAAATCCGGAAATTCTCCACATCAATAAGCCCGCGATCCGTCAATTTCCACTTCGGACTCGTCGAGAGCGCCAGAAACGACAGATGCATAAAGGGCTCGTGAATCGTCCCGCCTAGCTCCTTTGCCACCACCTCGTCCAACAGCCGCGTCCGCGCGGCAACTTCTTCCCCTGTGAGCTCATCCGTGATGAGCCCCCCCACGGGTAAGGGCAGGTCGCCTAAAACTTTGCCGCCCTTCACAGCGGCGATGCCGCCCCCCATCTCTATCACCCGGTTGATGGCCGCCGCCACATCGGCTAAATCGGCCCCACAGGCAATGATATTGTGGGTATCGTGGGCCACACTCTCAGCGATGGCCCCCGCCTTCAGCCCCATCCCCGACAGGAAGCATTTGCCGATGTTCCCATTGCGGCCATAGCGCTCCACGCAGATCATATGCAACACATCATTGGCCGGGTCGCACGCCACGGCACCGTTCTTTGCACCCAATGAGACCTCTCGCGTCCCCGTCAAGTTTTGGTCCGGAATCGCCACGATACAGCGGCCGGTTACGGCGCTCTCCGCCGTGGTGATCTGCAAGTCCTCCACCGAGACCGGGCCCCGCCGCACGGAGTTCTTCACCCTGTCGGGATAGCGATAAGGCGGCAGATCTTGCAACATCTCCCCATCCAAGGCCACCATCTCTCCCGCCAGGAATACGGCCTTTACCGTCATCTCCGAGAGATCGCTAATCACCGCGAGATCCGCAATGGCCCCGGGGGCGATGATCCCCCTATCTTTAAATCCGAAATACGCCGCCGGATTCGCCGTCACCATCTGGATGGCCTCCACCGGGTCAGCCCCCTGGCGAATCGCCCGCCGGACGATCTCATTCATGTGACCCAGAGTCTGCAAGTCTCCCGCCACCATGTCGTCTGTGGCCAGGATGCACCGCCGGGAGTCCATGGCATCTTCTGTGACGGCGCGGATACAGGCCGCCATGTTCTTCTGGGTCGAGCCCTCCCGCATGAAGACGTGGACACCGGCCCGTAACTTCTCTACGCACTCTTCCTTGGTGGTCGTCTCATGACAGGAGGTAAATCCCCCCGTCGCCACAATATGGGCCGCCAGCTCCGCACCGAAGAGCTCCGGCGCGTTCCCATCTACCACCTTGCCAATATGCTGGGCATAGGCTGTAGAGGCGAGAATGTCATCAAAGACCTCCGGCGTGTGGTCATACACCTGCCGCGCCAAGGATACCCCCTGCAATTCACCAATGCCGATGACGTTCGGGTAGTTGAGCAACAGCTCCATATCCTTAGAGTCAATGTCCACCCCAGCAGTTTCCAGGCGCGGACAGTCAGGGGTTAGGGCCGGTACCACCAGCTTAATGGTATTCGGCAAAGTCCCCGCCTCGTCCGCCATGGCTAGGATACCCACAGGCCCCAGGGCGTTCCCGATCTCATGGGGGTCGGCGATTAATGTCGTCGTCCCCGAGGGGATAGACAGGCGCGAAAACTCCGTCATGGTGAGCATACTGCTCTCAAAATGCATATGCGAGTCGATGAATCCCGGGGAGATATAGCACCCCGTCACATCCACCACCGTGGTATCCGGCCCGATGAGTTCTGTGGCGTCCCCCGCTAGGAGGATATAGGGCTTCTTCACCGCCACGTCAGCCGCATAGGTCTCCCGCGTGAGGGTGTTGATCACCTCTCCCCCGCGCAAAACCAGGTCGGCGAAGCGGTTATCCCCCAGGAGCACATCGATGAGGCCCCGATATTCCACGGCCTTTTTGAGGCATCTCACATCACTCAAAATGTTCCTCTCCCTCTTCGTAGCCGCTCACTTCGTCGATCCACTTCTCCTCGGTGTCAAAATGGTCAATGATGCCCACCACAGCCATGTCGATGGCGCCGTCTCTGCGCCCCGCCGCGTTACGGGCGGCGGCACCGGCGGCGTAGATTACAAGCTCGCCCACACCCGCTCCCACGGTATCCACCATCACCCGGGCCGGGCCATCTACGCGGAGTTCTAAGTCTAAGGGCTGGGCGATCAATAGCTTGGTGCCGACTAAGCTCTCATCCTTCCGCGTGGATACAACTGTGCCAACCACTCTCCCGATGTTCATATCCCATCACTCCTTTCCGCGTTGAAATACGATTTTCTTCCGTAGGGCCAATTCCCCCGCCGCCGCCGTCACCACGGCATTAGCCGGAATCACCCACGCACCGCCCCTGTGGGCCTGCACGTCTTTCACCGTGATAAACACACGCTGAGGCCCGCCATACCCGGGTCTCTGACGGCCTGTCTGCTCAATGATCTCTGTCGCTGCACCCAGCCCCGCCAGCAGGGCGAGTAACAGCATACCCCGGGCCGCGTGTTCTACACCCAGGGCCCTCAGTTTCTCAGCATGCGCGCTGTATACGGCGCGCAATGCTTCTTGTTCGCAGTCTGCCGGACAGGTCAAATCCATGAAGGTGCGGACACCAGACCCCAGGGCCCAGAGGGCCGCCTGTTCGGGAATCCCATCGGCAATGCCCAGGGCCACCTTCCCCAGTGTCCCCGGCCCTGTCGCCACTGCTATCAACTCCACCGAGGGGAAAACCCTCGGGTCAAACGCGCCCTCCATCACATGGATCTGCCGAGCGGGCACATAGCGGCGGATGCTCGGGGCCAGCACACTGTCAACCAGCACCTCCGCCCGGTAGCCGAAGCGCCCCAGGGCGGCCGCCTCCCGAATCACCGCCGCCCCAGAGGGCGCGCTGTGATCCGCCACGGCTAATACCCTGGCTGTGGATATACGCGCAGGCTTACGCCGCAGACTCTGCGCCGCAACTTCTGTCGCCTGCGACCCCTTGACTATGCCACCCCCGCCGATTCCTGCTAGGATCTGCCGCGTCAGGTCTCTCGGGCTGTCCACCTTACATCATTTTAGACAAGATGGCCTTGTCCACGTCCGCGTGTGGTTTGGGAATCACATGTACGCTCACCAATTCCCCCACGGCCCGGGCCGCTTCCGCACCGGCATCCGTGGCCGCTTTCACCGCACCCACGTCTCCACGTACCATTACGGTGACCAGGCCGAAGCCCACCTTCTCATAGGCCACCAGCTTCACATTTGCGGCCTTTACCATGGCGTCCGCCGCCTCAACAGCGCCGACTAACCCTTTTGTCTCTACCATTCCCAATGCTGCGCCGATTCCTTCCATTTTAAAACCCTCCTGTTTTATATAGTCTCTATTTTAAGGCTTAGGGTGTGTTTTGAAACTGTCGGAATGCCGGGAAATTAGGCCTTTTAACGGTATTTCGACGGTTTCAAAACACACCCTATGCTTCACAGATTGCGCTACCCCCGTGGGGCGGCATCTGACACCTTGCTAAACATGCTGAGCTCACCCAACTGCTCATCGGGCCGGGGGATCACATGGGTGGATACAACGGTACCCACTCGCGCACCCGCACTCCTTCCCGCCGCCACCGCCGCCTGGACAGCGGCTACATCCCCTTCCAACCGGAGGGTGACGCTGATCATACCCCCCACGCCGATGACCCGATCCTGTCCGGTGAGGGTCACCTCCGCGCATTTAGCTGCCGCGTCTAAGGCCACCATAGCCGTCGAGAGGCCCAGTACCTCTATGAGTCCCAATGCCATCTCTCTCACCTCCCGCTTTTCCGGGCCGCCAACTCGTCTAAGCTCACTGCCTGACTGGGCCCCTTTGCTGATTTTGAAGTCTTGTGCCGCTGGTCAACTGTCTGTCGCATCAGCCGCTGTAACATCTCTACCGTCTCCCCTTTGATTCCCGGCTCCTCCGAACACCCAGGCTCAGAGACCTCCGCCTCAGAAACAAGGGGCGTTTCACGGGGATAGCCCTGCCGCTCCGCCAGGTTTCGCATCACCGTCAAGGTTAGCTCGTTTGCCACTTGTCTACACCTCCGCGTCCATCAGTTTGTCCAGTTCCGGGGTGGGGTTGGGGATCACGTGGTAGGAGACCACCTCGCCGATCTTCTCGGCGGCGGCCCGTCCGCTGTCCACGGCGGCCTGCACGGCGGCCACATCTCCAATGACCACTACCGCCACCAGACCCGAACCCACCATGGTGAAATCCCGCACCTGTACCCTGGCCGCCTTGAGCATGGCGTCCGCCGCCTCTACTGCGCCCACTAGTCCTCTCGTCTCTACTGTCCCGATGGATCGCGACATAGTCTATCCTCCTATGAACGGATATATTTTCCGATGTCAAATGTCTTCCTGTCAAAGCCGGGGATCACCGCTTTCTCATAGCGTTCCCTGTCCGCCTCTAAGGGGATCGTACAGTCAAAGCCCAACTTGTCGCCCACACCCCTATCCAGATGCGAGGGCTCTAGGGGCGACCCCAAGGCCCCATGTATCGTCACCAAATCCCGGGAAGCCTGGAATCGTGCGGCGATGGCCGCCTCCACATCCTGCATGTCGAAGATATCCACATCCTCATCTACCACCACCACATGCTTCACATCTTTGTAGTGGCCCAGCACGCCTAAAATCGCACTCTTCCCGTCCCCAGGGGCCCGCTTTCGAATCGCAAGCACCGCATGAAGGCGACAGCCGCCGCCTAGGGTGAGATTGATATCCCGCACGTTCACCGTGTGGCTGAGGGCGGCAAAGAGCTCCGCCTCCTTGATCATGCCGTAGGCCAAATGCTCTTCCATACAGGGAAAGGCGTGTTGGAAAATCGGGTCTGCCCGATGGGTCACGCATTGGACCTCTAACAGGGGACTGTCCCCCGCCTCACTGTAGTAGCTCATGAGCTCGGCGAAGGGGCCTTCCATCCCCACTTTACCCGGCTTAATCACACCTTCCAGCACGATTTCCGCGTGGGCGGGAACTTCCAGATCGATGGTCTTGCACCGCACCAGTTCCAATGGTTCGCCCCGCAGGGCGCTGTCCACCTGGTATTTATCCAACCCGTATTTATTCGAGCTGATCTGTGAGGCCAGCAAAAAAGGCGCGTCATAGCCTAAAATAAGCGCACATTCCAAGGCCCGATTCTGCCGCCCGCACTCCGCCAGCATATGTGTCAAATGGGGCGAGGCTGGGGACACCAGCACATTAAGCGATCCGCCTTTATTCACCTGATAGCGCCGTACCGCCATGTGTACCCGGCCACTCTCAATATCTTTATAGGCCAATACCCCCGCCGTGATAAAGGGCCCGCTGTCCTTAGAGTTCGAAGTCGGCGTCGGCAGTATCCGAGAGAGGTCTATCCCCTGTGAAATCACCTGTTCCTGCACGGGGCCGCTTGCGACTACCAGAGGCGCGGTCGGATTCCCCATGGCGTTTAGAATCTTCCCGATTCGCTCCGCCCCTGTTGTATCCAAAAGGTCGTACATAATCCGGCGGTTCCCATAGAGCCCGCCAATCACCCGCATACGGCTACCCTTCACCTTGTTAAACAGGATGGGGACCTCGTTGTTGTAATAGGAGAGCACAGCGCCCAACTCAAACTTCGGGTTCACCGACACATCACAGAAGCGGAGGTCTCCGTTCTCCTGTAGGCGCTCTAATACGCTCCGCAACATTTGGCTCATCGGAATTCCCCCTTCCACCGGCTATAGGACTCGTGCTCCACACCCAATTGATCGAGCATCTTACCCGCCACATGCCCCACCAGATCGCTGAGATCACGGGGGTGGTTGTAAAACCCCGGACTCGCCGGCATGATGACCACACCCTCTCGCGAGAGTCTGAGCATGTTCTCTAAGTGTATGCTGCTCAGGGGCATTTCCCGCGCCAGAAGCACCAATCGGCGGCGCTCTTTCATGCACACATCGGCAGCTCTGGTGAGCAGACTGTCAGAGTTCCCCGTAGCGATGGCCGCCAGAGTTCGCATGGAGCAGGGGGCAACCGCCATAGCGTCAAAGCGAAAGCTACCGCTTGCGATGGTGGCCCCCAGGTTTTTGTTATCGTGCCAGACTTCCCCCATCCGCTGTAGCTCCAAGCCCTTCACGCCGCACTCGTGCTCCATGACGCGCAGACCCATCTCCGAGACCACCAGATGCCGTTCCACATCCAACTGTCCCAGTAGCTGTAACAGCGCCAGCGCATAGATAGAGCCGCTGCCACCTGTGATCCCAACGACAATCCGCATACCATCAACGTCCTTTTACTAATCCATTAAGTGAGTTTCTAGTATTTGCTCAGCCTTAAAATTCTCTAATCCCAAGGAATACACAAAACTCTCCAACACAGCTTCCAGCCGGATGGAACCTACAATCTCCGAACCGATGACAGATACGCCAAAGCGTTCCGCCTCCCGCTTGCAAAATTCGTACACCCGTGGGATGGGAGTGTTGATGCAGTCGAATAGGTTCATGCTCACCACCACGCCCGCGTGCTCCGGGAACTTGATCCCCACCGCCCGAATAGAGCTAAAGCCCCCCGAGGGCCCCCGCACCGCTTTTGCAATGGTCTTCGCGATCTCCACATTCTCCGTGCCCAGGAACACATTGTAGGCCGTGAGCCCCGTGGCCTCACAGCAGACGATGGTGGCACCCGCCCTGTCGCTGAGCAGCCCATCTGTGGATAGGTCGGGTTTCCTGTTGTTGTATTCTTCCGCCCGGGTAGGATCATCTTCGAGGTCGAGCAAGAGTTGCCGCAAACCCTCATACTGCCCCTTGCGGATGTATGCAAAGGATTCCCGCTCCGGTGTCCGGGCATTGAGCCCGGCGAAAAATACCGGTACGCCGCTGGCCGCGTGAAAGGCCTGTCCGATCTCCTCGGCCAGGGCGGTAGTCTCTTCGATTGTGATATTCTTCAAAGGCGAAATCGGCAGAGAGTCCTGTGCACCAATTCGCGGGTGGGAACCCGACTGCTCTCTCATGTCGATCTGCGCCACCGTCCGCTGGGCCATGGCCACTAAGGCCTCTTTGATGGGCCCCGGCTCACCCACCAGAGTGACCACCGTACGGTTAAAATCATGCTCCGGCTCCACACCCACCAGGATAACCCCCGGAATGTCCTTGAGGGGGTCTGTGATCGCCGCAATGACGTCGGCGTCCCGTCCGTTGCTGAAATTCGGGGCCGCGATTACATATTGCTTCTCTGCCATATCTGCCATCTCCTTCAAACTGTATTATTTAATCCTCTATCAGCGCAACCGCCCGGATGGGGGAACCCGATCCCTCTCGAATCCGAAGTGGCAGACCAAAATAGAGAAAGCGCCGCCCCACCAAATGCTGCAAGTTGCACAGGTTTTCCGTGTTGGTGATGTTGTATTCCCCGCAGATCAAATGTCCCGAGAAGTCCAAATCCGCCGGATGGTCGATGCTCGGCGCGTCTACGCCGATGTTCACCACGCCCTGATCCGCCAGCCACTTGGCCCCCTTGTAGGAGAGGCCGCTGTAGTCCGTCTGGAACTTGTCAGTCCCGTAATGCCGCTCGTGGTGGCCGGTGTACATCAGGAAAATATCCCCCTGACCCAGAGTCAATCCGGCGTTTTTCACTGCCTGTTGTAAATCCTGCGGCTCAATATACCGCGACGCGGGCACCCCGGACAGATCCGCGCAGACTGCACTGCCCCAGAAATAGTCCAGAGGCATATGCTCAATCGTCGTCCCCCCGGGGACAAATTCCGACACCGCATCGGTGTGGGTACCGCAGTGCTCACTCATCAACAAATTCCGCGCCGAGAAGCCCAGCTTTTGGCTGCCCGTCGCCGCCATGTTCTCCTCGAAGGTCATATTGGTCATGATAAAGGTATTCTGGTGCATGGGAAACACACTCATCCCCTGGAAAATCTCCTGGGACAGATCAATCAGCCGCATCGCCATCTG
>Ga0123355_10012015_pt1 | contig 13392 bp, 6 predicted proteins | sample TergutEmb28metaG_3_FD_89872 | JGI IMG/M metagenome (GOLD analysis project Ga0123355, IMG submission 89872) | Embiratermes neotenicus P1 segment gut microbial communities from Petit-Saut dam, French Guiana - Emb289 P1 | ecosystem: Host-associated > Arthropoda: Insects > Digestive system > Gut ...
GGTCTTCAGGTAATACTCAAATCATATATAAATGAATGAAATGATCAATATCAAACAATCTGTATGATTGACTAATTTGGTTACTGAAAATTATGATATTTTTATCCGTTTTTCAACTTTAAAACAAAAACAGATATAATTTTACTTAAGAAATTTTTCGTAATAATTTTTCTCATTACTATATAATATAATTTAAAGTCATAATTGTGTAAATTATTAGCAAAAAATTATTTATATTATGTCTTCTTCATGTAAATTAAAATAAAGCCTTACTAAATATTCACTTGTATTTAGACAGCTACTCATTTTATTTATGTTTAGATTATTTGAACTTTTCATGACACATACCACACAAAAAGGAGTGTTGTTTGTTTTTTATAAATGTTTCTCTTATCTACACTAAATAAAATTTTATTTCACAAAAAATTTCTCGTTACGTTGCTCTCTCTTTCATTACCCACGGTTTGATTTCGAAATTAAAAACGTACAATTTCCTGCATCTCTGCAAATAAAGGCAGCATGTATATCCAGAACGCTTTTCTGGCCAACTTACAGGCCTGAACTACGTCACATACCAGAACACTGTAATTACATAACATTCTCCAAAATGAGTACCTCAAAACCCAAAACCTAACATATCTACTGCCTGCACTACACCAGTGCCCACAATAACGCTACACGAGGTGCTGAACAGAAAGAAATGAAATGTAACAGCGCAAAAGGCAAGATACTGTTCATAGTGAATTTTCTGATTAAACTTGCCTGTCTACAAGATTACAGTTTATTTTTCGAGGAAAGTGACGGAACGGAATCATTACATATACTAGGGAATCATGTAAACTGTCCGTCGTTTGAGGTTTCCGTTGCCTGGGCACACTATCAGAAGAATGAGTCACTTTTATTGTTGGATAAATTTCCTTAACGGTTAGGTTGTTGGAGAGAATTCTGAACCATTTTTGTGCAGGTTGGAAGAAGTCGCATTTTATACCTATGGCCAATCCATGGTAATGTTTCATGGAGGCACACTCATGTAGCGATATACTGAAATAATTGATCGTGTGGTTGAAGCAGATTTACATACATTTCGGAATTCCCTACTCATGAAATGGAATAAAATATTTCCCCGGAAAATAGCTATCTTTCACACACTTTATGGATATTACAGCTTAAACCTCTATCGCATGAAACCTGCGTTATATCTTCTTTTGATGGGCTGATTTCCAAGCACCTTCTGTTTTATGATCGACGCATTGTAAAATCGCTTATTAAATAAAAGAATTTGAAGGTAATAAACTGTAGTCTGCTATGTATTTTTGAATTATGGTGACGTCTTCACAATAAAATTTCCCTCAAAACTCGCCAGTGAGTTCATTTTCCAGCTGCCAGCCAGTAAACTAGCTATGCGTTTAGAGCGTAGGAATGAAAAATGGCCAATTCGTTTCTAGTTCACTTCTTAGCTCAAACACAAAATGAAGAATTTAAGTTCCTTTCACAAGGTATTTAATATCTCTATTATTCACATTGATCGAATTTACTTGTGGGAGAAAAATTTAACGGTGTAGTAACGAGTGAATTGAACTGATTTAAAATTCACTCACTCAAATATTTTCGCCATCGAAATTATAGACTTTTATACTTAGACAAGCGGGTAGAAAACAAATATTAAACTCGTTAGCAAGTGTCGTGTAAAACAGTCCCGTGTGACCCACATATGTGTGAATTGAAGTTTTTTCGTTATGAAATATCACTTCGTTGAATCTGTTAATTCGAAAATTTCTCCTCCTAATTTTCCACAAATATTCCTTCAAGCATATTTCGCAGTTGGTTAAATACGGATATTCAGGTAGCTGAGTGATTGTTGTTTTCAATGTGTTCTCACCGATATCACACAGATTTATGCACTCAGTGAACATCTGATAAGTGAAATGTCTTTTCGCGCAATTACAGATCGAGAAAATAACAGCACAATTTTTAACAAATCATTTGTGTATCGTTTGAAGTTGTGTAATATTTGACTGTATTACCCTGCAATGTACGTAAAGACGCTCTTAGTGACAGTCATCGAAGCTTGTCAAAAGTGGTGTTTTTTCGTAATTAATAATTTGTATTAATCTGTAGGTAATATTTCGCGTTCCAATTCGGGTAAATTTCTTAGAATGCCTGAGAAAAGGCCTGTAAATGTTTTATTATTGTAGCTGTTGTGCAGGTCGTAGTTTCAATGTTAGGATAACATCGATGTGTTCTGTGTTCCTTGTAAGAACTTCTCAGATCATTTCTAGTTATATTGCGTTTTGTGTCAGTTGTATTAATGAATTAAATTATAATCAAAACTCTATGTTTGATTGATCAACATATATACTAAAGATCACAACTTTTCTTCCGTTTATCAAACCTAAAACAACAAACACAGACATTGTAATTTTACTTACGAGAAACTTCCGAATATTTAAAAAAATGAACGTAATAAAATTATTAAATAAATCCTATATAAATTTACGACATAAAAATCCGTAGTTTTTGTCTTCTTCATGTAACTTTATATAAAAATTTAATAAATATTCACTTGTATTTAGACAGCTACGCATTTCATTTATGTATAGATTGTTTGAAATTTTGTGCCTGACATGTACCACACAAGAAGAAATTTTACTTCAAAGTTTCTCTGTTTTATAATAAATAAAGCTTAATTTCACATTAGAACATATCGTTAAGTTGATTTCAGTTTCATTACCAGCGTTTTGTATTCGAAAATAAAAACTGAATCTCTGAATTTAGAGGCAGTATTTACATCCAGAACGCTTTACTGCCCAACCTACAGAGGTGAGCTACGTCACATCCCACAACACTGTAAGCACATAACATTCTACAAAATGAGTACCTGAAACCTCAAAACCTAACATATCTACTGGCTGCACTACACCAGTGCCCACAATAACGCTACACAAGTTTCTGAACCGAAAGGAATGGAAAATGTAACAGAACAAAACGCAAGACACTAATTACACAACAATATTTGTTTTGTAAAATTTCACTTTTGAATAAGATGGTCTAGCATTCATGTATGTGTAAGCTGGTATCACATTTTGAAATCTGTTTTTTTCTTTTATGATAGTCTAATACAAATTAATTATAGTGTTTATGTACATGTTACCTTTAGATAAAAATTTGGGAGTTTCATGGCAGATAACCTGTTGTCAAATAAGAAGAAACTTCCAATTAAATATTTAAAGTGAAAGCAAAATATTAAGTTAATCGTTTATAGAAAAAGAATTTGTTTTGAAAATTAGATATGCAGGAAACTATAGAATTTTCTTTCAATAATTAAAAAAGTTTAAATTCTTTATCAGTCAATTTTAGTTATACGAAGCCTCTTTTTTGAGTTACACCATAACACAAATAGAGACGCTCTATTAAACCATACAATGAGACACACTCAATTGGACACATACAGACCGACATACAGCAAGAAGGGCGCCTGTTCCATACCGTTACCTGTGGCTTGTCTGGCCATAATAAAACATTGCACATAATCTCGTAAGCATCACTTATTTTCTGAAAATAAATTATTGAATTTGAATTATATGTCATTAATTTCTCTATGAATATATCTGATCATTTTCTCATTCCATGAAGAACAGATATATATAATAAAATTTTTATATAAATTGCATGATTTTATTGTTATATTTAATGAAACTGTAACATTCTCGACAGCTATTCAAAGAATACAGCTATATAAAATATCATGGATATCCTTCCGGTGGGAGACGATTTGTTGCCAGGAACAGACAGAAGGACAGGCGGACAAACGGATAGAGAAAAGTGTTAATTTAAAGTCACTTGTCTACAATTTGTGAAAGTGTTAGCAATAGGAATATATCCAGGCTGTCAGGGGGTTTGGAGCTAAACTTCCTTGCACTGTTCGCTTAAACACCAATTTCAGAATACGTAGATGAAGGCAGTGGGTTAAACCGAGACGTATCTAACTGTGTACCAAACTGAGATATACTTCTAATAACGATTCTTATTTGTTAAGTTTATACATTGAAACTTTGATGAGCAAAGAATCGAAAACAATAGTAATGTGATGCCATTAGTTGCTGAACATGAAATGGAATATACTTTTTATGATGGATTTGTAAGGCACAGTTTTAGGGGGAAGGAGGGAGGGGCGGGGGCTCTTGGTGTGATGTCGATCAGTCAATGTGCAGTTCGATATTAACCTTTTGACGCGTAACGTCGAATATAGTGGTCGTACCGCACTGCTAACCTCTAAATGTTGATTTTATATATTTATTCAACAAATACAGGTACAGAATAATTTAAAAATGGTATATACTCCCCGTTTTTCTTCTTCAAAATGCAGTTTGTTTCATAAATCTAACGAATGTGGTTCCCGTATTATTCACATTTTATATACAGAATGTGCTAAAATTTAAAAAAATAATTCCGGCGCCAAAAGGTTAACATTGCCACCACTCTTACTGCAGTAAGAAGGTAAACACTTGAATGTACACAGTGTCACTGCGTCGTAACAATCGGTTTAATTCCGATATTTTAATGTTGCGGGTAGATAGAAAAATATAAGCAAATTTCAGGCATCTGTCTTTCGTTCTTGTGTTTAGCCTTGGTGGTTATTTTTTGGGTTTATGGTTATAAAGATAAGCATTTTATCATTTCTTTCGCTTACACAACGCTCTGTGTTCGAACGGTGTTTGTTTAAACAAATGGGAAAAAAGAAATCTGGATCTAATTAAAATATTATAATAATTTATTGGTGAGATTAGGAGAAAGACATCATTTGTTGAAGAAGAAAAGTTATATCTATGAAGTTCTATTTCTATCAGTCAGTTTAATAATGAAGAGGTGTTACATTAGCTCTTCTTCATTTCTTATCTTTTTACTTTACACCCATGTATCGAAACAGAAATTGAGAAAAAGTGAAATTTAAAGAGAAGAATTAAAGTTAATCCAACATCATTTATAATTTTTTATTGTGTATTGTGTCATTTTATTAATTTGCTTAAAATGCTGCTTTCGTATCTCTCAAACTGGGAGGTAAACTTGTTTGGAATTATAGGTTCTCTTCTGTCTATTACATTTATTGCTTATGGGGCGTGGCACCGTGCTATTTGGTAGATTGTGTGAGAGTTGTAGTAGAATAGGTTACTTGAGCTGTACGTAATACTGAAATGTGTTTCGATTATATGCCTTTCACTTTGGTTAAAGTGAGCCAATTTAATTCACCAGAAATTAGGTACAAATAGAGGAATGTTAAAAAAATGTAAACATGGAAGCTAATGTTTTGAAAACATGATATATTAGGAAATATTCTGTGTATACAGTGCATATGTATTGCGTAAATTCTGATTATGAATATATTTTGTTATATATTTCCTAGTTAATTCCAATGCAGTTCATCGTTGAAAATATTAATTCTCAATGGCGGTGGTAAACTCTAAAATTCCATATGAGAGACTCGAAATGAATTATTTTTTTGCTGAAACCACAGAATTGAAGCCTTCTTTTGTAGAGCAAATTGGGCCTTTTGTAAGTCCAAGAACCGCATCGAAACTCTACGTAATATGTTATGGACAGGAAACAATAAAAGGGCGATACGATTTTTGCTTCTGTTTTGCTTTCTAATATAAACATAAATCTAAATGCACGACAAAAGTTAACAAACTTTCCGTCGAAAAACTCATTCTCAATCGAATGCATCTAATCTGGAATGCAATTTGTTTCGGCAACATATTGCATTTTCGATCAGAAATATGTTTTCTGCTACAAATTTGTTATCTGTTGACTCAAAACCAAGTGGTATTAATTCAATTAAGCTAAATTCATAAAACGCACCAAATAAATTACCAAATTTGGAAAATGAGATTCATCCATTTCAGTAGTTTGTGAATGTAAAAATTAAGAAAAGTAATTTAAAATACTCGATATAGTTTCAATAAATCAATAAATAAAGCGTTGTGTTAAGATTCGTTCATACACATTATTAAATTTAAGGAAAATTGAATCCTTTCTGAAATGCCAATTTTTATTAGACTTAAATGAATGTAGATGCAGTTTCGTTTTTCGATTATTACAATTTGCAGCATTTGCAGCACTGTGTTCGAAAAGTGTCTGTTTAAACAACTGTGAGAAAAGATATCCGTACCCAATTAAAATATTATAATAAATTATTGGTGAGACTAGGAGAAAGACATCATTTGTTGAAGAAGAAATGCTATACTTACGAAGTTCTATTTCTATCAGTCAGTGTAACAATGAACAGGTGTTACATTAGCTCTTCTACATTTCTCATCTTTTCAGTTTATACCGACGTATCGAAATAAAATTTGAGGAAACGTGAAATTTAAAGAGAAGAATAAAAAATAATTCCACGTCATCTATAATTTTCTTTTATTTGCTGTGTCATTTTTTAATTTGCTTAAAATTCTGGCTTCGTAGCTCCCAAAATTATAGCTAAACTTGTTTGGAATTATAGTTTCCCTTCTGGCTATTACATTTATTGGTTTCTGGGGCGTGGCACCGTGCAATTTGGTAGATGATGTGAGAGTTTTAGTAGAATATGTTACATGAGCTTTACGTAATACTGAAATGCGTTTCGATAATGTGCCTTTCACCGTGGTTAAAGTGAGCCAATGTAATTCACCAGAAATTACGTACAAATTGAGAAATGTTAAAAAATGTAAACATTGAAGCTAATATTTTGAAAACATGATACATTAGAAACTGTTCTGTGTATACGGTGCATACACATAGTGTTCAAGCTGACTGTGAATATATTTTGCTATACATTTCCAAGTTAATTTCAATGCAGGTCATCGTTGAAAATATCAATTCTCAATGGGGGTGGTAAATTCTAAAATTTCGTATGAGTGACTCGAAATGAATTATTTCTTTTGCTGAAATCACAGTTTTGAAACATTCTTTTGTAGAATAAATTGGGTCTTTTGTAAGGCAAAGAACCCCATCGAAACTCTACGTTATTTGTTATGGACAGGAAACAATCGAAGGGCGATGCGTTCTTTGTTTCTGTTTTGTTTTCTAATGTAAACAAGAATCTAATTACCCGAGAAAAATTAATAAACGTTCGTTGAAAAGGCACATTCTCATTCGAATGCATTTACCATGGAATGCAATTGTTTTTGTCAACAAATTGCATTCTCCATCAGAAATAACTGATTGAGAATGTAAGACATTTTCGACTACAAATTTGTAATCCTTTGAGTCAAATCAAAGCGGGATTAATTCTTTTAAACTAAATTCATAAAGTGCACCAAATAAATTACCGAATTTGGAAAATCAGTTTCATCCAATTCAGGCGTTTATCAATATGCAAATGAAGAAACTTATTGTAAAATACTTGTTATAGATTCAATAAATCAATAAATAAAGCGTGCTGTTTAGATTCATTCGTACACAGTATTAAATTTAAGGAAATCTGAATCCTTTCTCAAATCGTTTTTTGTGAGACGTAAATAAATGTAGATGCAGATTCGTTTATCGATTACTACAATTTGCAGCACTGGAGATATTTTGAGATACATTGAAAAGTTTATTATTTGCGACAAATTGTACATTTGTAAGTTGTTAATAATGAAGATTTATTTTTCGCTAGTTTACTCTAAGATAATATATTTTTAATTTGCGAAAAAAATAAGGTATAACTGTGAGGTATTTAAAGTACTATCTTATTTCTACAAATTATTCAAATATTCTGCAGAATCCACCAAGGCTCATTATAAGAAACTTCGAAATTTTACAGGTAAGTTTAAGTCCATAAATTTTCAACGTTACTTATGGTATTTTTATTATCATTTTCTTAAATAATATGGTTATCCACCAACACACACACACGCAGTCCTTCCTTGCAAGTTTCATCAGCAAAATCTGCACTGTAAATAATCATTACATATTGCAGAGCGCAACAGGACCAGTCCTTTCTAAAAACTTTCATTTAAAAACAGCATGTGGGAACTTATGTTATTAAATTCAGATGACGTAAACAAAGTAACATATATGATTTTAATCCACCGATATCCGAAATGAATTTATGAAAGAATAAAATAAATATAAAGTTTAACTGAATATTTACAAAAGGTATAAAAAATTTCAGTAAATTACGAAAAATAGGACAATTTTTATTACGAGAGTAAGACTTTTGTTGCTTGTGAAATGACAGTAATACAGATGTATTTGTCACATGGTTATTTCCTTCAATTCCGACATTCAGATGCGTACGTATTCTGTGGCTTAACGAAATTATATATATTTTTTTATTTTGCGTACAACTTTTCAGTCGTTCATCATATATTCGACACTCCATTAATTAAGATCATTCCGCGTTCCATGGCAACAATTTAAAAAAGTTTTGCAGCCGTTATAAGAACTGCGCACTCTATACACAGCAGGTACTAACAAATGTACAGATACTCGGTTTAAATATAAATTGTTAATTTGGAGGTCACTTCTGTGGAACAGTGACAATTAAATATTCATTCGTTAAAGTTACTTGGCAACAGGCTTCCAAATATATAAGAATGTCAATAATCAGTGCAACTGTGAGTACGCATCTGTCTGAGTGTTTAGTTGTAAGCAGTGAGAGAGGCGATAGAAAAATTTTGAAGTTTCCGATTAAAACCTTGATTGATGTGGCACTGTTTCAAATTGTAAAGGCGACTTCCGGCAGGAGAATAATGCTTAAAGTTTCAGGAACGAATATTGGAAGAATAATTACATTTTATTTGAAAACATTTATAAACTTTCTTGCTTCATCATGTTGTAATTACTTATTTCCAGTCCCCAAAAAGATTTTAGAAATCTATGATTTAATAAGACAACAAAAGTTTCAAATTCTTAGCCACACATCATTTTTGGATATTATGTCACTTCGGCTTGTAGATGTGTTAATATTGATTTTCGTTTTCCCTTTCTTGCAAGGTGTTTCTTCTTACTTTGTTTGGATAAACAATGTAAGGAGATAAATGAAAGAAGAAAAACCATCCTGCTTCGAGTCGCCCTGCAGGAATTTTCCTTTAAAATTTAGTCTGATGCAAGTATTCTTATTTCAATTTAACTAAGGGCAAGACTGAGGTTTAAATATTTGACCAATAAATATATTAAAATATATATTTTTCAACTTTTATATATATTTATATATAACTTTCGTTTCTAATAATATGTATTTTCTTCTGCATTTACTTGAGTAGATCTTAGAACTTATAAAAATATTTCAAGTTTGGTAAGTTTTTTCGAAAAGTTCCTTTATGATCAACAAATAACAACATTCGGATACTTGTACAGGGTGTCACCAGAGGGCAGGAAATTCTTAATGATGCACTTCGGCAACTGTATATAATTGCAGTAGGAAACGTACATAAACAGACTGGTGGGTATTTACGTGATAACTAACTACAAGCACAAGAGATGAACTTCCACGCTACTGCAGGGATTCGAAACCAAAATACAATTAAGGGAACAATAGCAGACTCACACCTTAGAAAGTGGGGTCACTTAGATCGGAATTGTGTTTGTTAAAGTTCACAAGTAACGGTTTCCGCCAATTACGCACTATCTTACAGTCCGTGTTACATTCAGATATACTTTTCAAACATACGTATGACACAATAAAGCAATAACTTTTTATGAAAATGTAACATTTGCTGCGGTTTTAGCAATCTGCCGCTTTTTACGACAGTGTACTCTCTCTCGTCATTACTTTTTCTCGCCGTGAAGAAAGAAAATTTTAAGTTTCTTTCATACATAAAATCATTTGTTATCGCCATGGTTATATATGTCACGCAACAAGCAGAGCCTGTGTATAAGTACAGGTTAACGCTTCGATATAACCGATTCAAATAAATATTTGCCTGCAGACAACAAATGATTTATTGTTAATAACATTCATTTATTATGTCATTATCGATTTTAAAATCAAATACTTTCTGTTATCAAAGAAATATTGCATGTTCTACGTAATGTAGTCTTAGATCACTTTGTGAGTTGAAAATTAATTGTGTGCAAGAAGAAATTTTGTCACAGTAGCCCTACCCAATAACAGTCACATGACAGTTTATTGGACTTCACGTAACACACAACACAATGCAGTAAAAATGCACAATTGGCTGTGTTGCTGTTCAGCGATGCGCTGTTATGCACTGTGATATTGACAGGTAAGGAGGAAGTTTATTGCTAAATTCTTATAAACTTATTCGTGTCTATTTGGCCACGTACGTAACAAGCAATGGTTCTTCCTTCACAAACAAAGTTAATTTAGAGAATATTATCTCAGGATAAGTCTACATTTAAAGCAGGTGTTCCGAAGTGCATACATACAAGAATTAGAGACAAGACTATCCCATAAACCGTAGACGGAAGAAATATCCAAGGTAACAGACTGGCCTAGAAGAAGGGCAGTTGCAGAGTTCCGACTGTGCGTTGGGCATGATTGCCTGGGTACACATCTCCACCGGACTGGAATCCGCCCTGACACTTACTGCACGCTATGCAGCCTTCACGAACCCATGGATAGAAACCATCCAGGACATTGTACTGCATTATCTAATATGACGGAATATGAGCGATACTGGGAGGCCAGGACAAAATTGATGGAAAATTGACTTTGTTATTTTACTATTATTTTTCCAACTTTCTTGTGAATATTTAGCATTAGAACTTTATATTTACTTTGATTGTTTTTTGTTTAACCCTTTTTTAATGTATTTTTTTCTCTCTCTATGCTTTACTTTTATCGGTCGCATAGGTCGATGATAAACACTCAAAGTATCTGTCATTAGTAAAATAAAATAAATAAAAATCTCATGATATGTGTTATATATTCTGTTAAAGAGCTTTTACGTTTCTCAGAACCTTCTTGCCTACAGCGTGATTTCGGATGACAGTCAACCTCAACCAAATCACACGGCGTCTCATCGTAGGAGGCCGCAGTTTTCACACAAACCGGAGTCAAAATTGCGTTAATTTATGAGTGTAAATGCCGTGTGTAGCAGAATAACATCCATAAAATACATGACAATTTAAATGACAAACTTCAGAGCTAGTCTCATAAAAACTTGTGTCTTCCTATCCCAGTCACATGACTAGCACCTACTGCGTAAGCAGACGAATACTGGCGCCCCATCTGTCAGCAGGAACACACTGCTACTCCCGCACAGGAACTCCACTCTGTCCAGAACTGGAGAATCGGACGGGACGGGAGAATGTTACCTGCGGCTGTAGTTTGAGGCTTAATGGAGTTATTGCTTATACATCAAACTGAAGGCTTTATAGTTTTAGATGGAATGCGTGAGGAGAATTGTGACTTAATCTCTGATGACGTCAGCAGAAACACAAATGCTCGAGAATAGTGATTTTGACGTTGAAATATTTGTTGGAAAATTAGAAGACGTAAATCACCAGATATTTATCAAATTCCAGCAGAAGAGTTTAGAGCATCGGGGAAGAATATTTCCCTCCGAATACTAAAAAAAATATTTGATTTTATTTGGAATAAGAGGAATTGCCTGAAGAATGAACGGAGTCGATTATCTTACGTATTATAAGAAGGGTAATAAAAGGGTTTGTAGTAATTAAAGTGACTTCACTTTTCCAACTACATAAAAATTTTAAAATAATTTCCAGTCAATTTTAACTGCATATACAGAAGAAAACATTTTGCATCATTATTATAGATTTCGAAAAAAAAAAACAATTTATCTACTGATAAAATACACTTAATTTGTCAAATATTGAAGGAAAATGGGAACAAAACAAAGCAGTGAATCAGCTACGTTTAGTTTTCCGGGTAGTTTGTAATTTAGTTAGGATAGAGAATTTGTATAATATTTTCATTCCCTTCTTTTAACTCCATTCCACTTGAAATCCCAAAAAAAATTATCTGAACGAAACCTATTACATGTTCTATGTAGGCAACATATACTTTCATATATCCTACTAGGATTGATGCGAAAAAAGTGATCTTTTATCTCCATTGTTCTGACGACATCAGAACAATGGAGATTTACAGAATCATTAAAGTTCTCTTCCGTTGCTCAGATCACAGTCTCTTGGAATCAGATCCATTCCACTCTTCTGCAAAATTTGTTCACCTCTACACGTTTCTAAAAGCGACCTGTCTTTTGAGATTTCTTTAGCTCTGTTATTTATTCTGGCAGTATGTACAAGTAATTGATGGAATGTAATTGGGTTGGCTTCAGATTTAAATTCGTACTGACACAAGATTATTTTCTAAGCCGTCATTAGGCTTAAGGCTCTAAGGATAGAAATTTGTACATTCAGATTCTCTACAAAATTAATTGAAATAAAATTTGTATTCATAATGCAATAAAACTCTACACATTTATACATTCGAACGTCGTCCTATAACAGTCCAGTAAGACCCACAAGAGGATTAGATGTATAGCTGTAATGTATGTTTAGTATCGCCGATAAATTAGAGTGGGTGATTAACGCCACGCCGTGACGTCCCTAATCCATGAATGATACCCAGTTCACATTTTGCTGTTTGTTGCTTGCGCAAAAGTACCATTTAGGTTTGGTACAGAAATTCCCATCTGTACTGGGTTTCAATGCTAGCCTGTCCAGTATATATGCTTAAAAAACTACATTGTACTTTAAGGTTGTTTGTGTCTCGGAGTTGTACAGATATGATGGGTAACTTAGGATAAGTTTCTGAAATTAACAGGTGAAATAAACAATTGAGCGTGAATTAAATAAACATTTACCGATCTTTTAAAATACGAAAGATGTGGGAAATCATCACAGTTTAATGTTAAAGGAAGAATTAAAATTTAAGGAAATTATTAAAATATTTATATATTGAATTCGAGGTTTATATTAATACATTTAATTATTGTTGGGCGTCACATAAATCTATTCACATTATGTGACTGAAAACACAAAACTTATTGCTTCATGACTTATTATTAAAGAATCTCTCAGCCATGACCTGATATATTTAGTGTAAATAGTAGACAGTTACAAGAAGACACAAATATTTCAGAATGAACTATATTTGAAATTCTAATACATTAGTATTTTCCGACAAATTGTCATCCTCGTCGTGTTTATGAACTTATGACTTTACTTTGTGCTCTGGTTTGATTTCTATTATCTTAGTACCAGTAAGCCGAAACGAACATTCTGCAGGTTTGAAGGTAGGATTTTATTGCATTCTGCGGATTGATTGAATGCTTGAATGATTATTTTGATTCTGCATTCCAATTGAGAATTTCCATCATACGGTAACTGATGTATATTTAGAAGGATCGTAAGAACTGTCCAAAATTCAAATACGTTTCATATTACAGTAGCAGAAATGTAAGCAGTACGTCCAAAAATATGTTTGTTGTGTCCGAA
>Ga0123355_10012016_pt1 | contig 13391 bp, 8 predicted proteins | sample TergutEmb28metaG_3_FD_89872 | JGI IMG/M metagenome (GOLD analysis project Ga0123355, IMG submission 89872) | Embiratermes neotenicus P1 segment gut microbial communities from Petit-Saut dam, French Guiana - Emb289 P1 | ecosystem: Host-associated > Arthropoda: Insects > Digestive system > Gut ...
AATACGACCATCTTCAGGAGTCTGCGACTAACTGGTTGTTATTTCATGGGTAGTATCTGGTTTGGTGTGTGTTGGCGTTCCGTTTCAGTGTGGCTATGGCGGTGTGGTGTCTTTATGCAGTCTCAAGCACTACTCAACTATACTCAACTATAAAGATGATGCACGGTCCCATAAACATAAGATGACGAAGCTAATATTCGCATTTCGCAAATTTGCGAACGAGCCTATAAAATCAAAAGCGGTGTTTGGTGTAGTTAAGTTTGAACCTGTAAAACAAATCCTGAGCCTTCAGAAACATGACAATGAGCTGAAGAAGTATGTGGAACTAGCGTATTACTTGACTTAGTAAACAACTATCCGTCCATCAAGCAAGTTGATATACAGAGAGGCCCAAAAGACAGTCAAAAATATTTTTATCTTCATTTTGTGCCAATACAGAATTATGTCAGTCAGTCTGTACAATGGTATCACAGCGCTGTAATTGGTGAATTGAATAAGTAGAATACCTTTTCGAAAAAGATCGTAAAATTAGTAAATAACAAAGGAATTTAAGACATACTGTAGTGTATATTTTAAAACCGTTTAAATGAATCGGGACGCTTTGTACAGTTCTGGTTAAAACACCCTCGTGTATCTTACAGCACTCTGACGTCGTAACACAGTATTCAGTATTGTTTTAGTTCAGTTCGTCAGACATCGGGAAAGAACTGTGGGCTCATATTTTACACTTTCATGTATAGTGGTCTAATTAATAACTCAGGCAGCAGATGAGCTTACGTAAAGTAAGTAAACTTTGCCTTAGAAGAGTCCACGAAGGCCTAGGGTGGGAGTAGGGGTATAGCTCTACTCTTCCTTTAACCATGGCATTAGATGTAGGTGGATGGTTAGCGCCATGCTCCGGCTGCTTTACCCTCGGGAATGACTCTGCACCCATTGTATACTAAGTGGGCCCCGGGGCCTTTCTGGACGGGTGCGAAAAACCTCTCCCACACCGAGATACGATCCCCGGACCGCCCAACCCGTACAGCTGACACTATATAGCATATAATAATTCGATTATTTGTAAATAATCGACTTAAATGGTGGTGAAAGCAGAGGCCGGGAGGTTTTATTGAGCAAACATTCAGGGCATTTGATTTCAGAAACTGAGAAATGTGATGAGTCTTGCATCAAGGAAGTCAGTCTGCGGACCAAGATTCAAAACACGCACCTCCGGAATATAAGTATAAATATATATAAATATATAGACCACTGTCACCGCACCATTGTGCTAGACGTATATTATCTGTTCACTGATATAAATCTGTGGTTGAAAACAAAAGACCAACTTGATGTCACTTGTTATTTTATTTCACTTCTTATGTCCGAAACATGTTGAGCGCATAAGAAGTGAAATAAAAACAGCAAGTGACATCAAGTTGGTCTTTTGTTCTTCAACTATCACAATAAAGCACGGTCCGATAAATATAAGATTCATAAATCTGTGGGTTCGACTGTACTCAATAATGAGCTGCATCAGAAGGAATAGTTCATGTACAGGTAGAAATTCAAGTGCAAACTGAGAACTGCGCTCTTCTGAGTTATTACGCAGCGAGAAGTGGTAATTTCTTACCGACGTTTCGGAACAACATATCGGTCTCATCCTCAGGGTTCAAGAATCAAAGCGCAGTTCTCAGCTACTTCGCGGCGCAAGCCCGAAATCGTGCAAAGTGCAAACTGATATTAAGATTGTACCTTTGAGCAACACATTTGTAATTCTATAAAGCTAAGCCCTTCTTGGTAAGACGGGCCGTGACGTGACTTAGGCGGTTATCGCCTGACTTCCCAGCGGAGGCCGGAGTTCTGTTCCAGGTTAGTCCAAGTCGGATTTGTTGTGTACTAAATGGCACTGGGACAGGATTTGCTTCGACTTCTTTGGTATTCCCGTGATAGTAATCATTCCATCAAACACCCAAACTCTCACTCCTTCACCCACCATCAACAACATCTCAGCAAATGATAGCATCGTTCAGTAAAACTTCCTTCTCTTTCTCGATAAGCCGACATTCGCTCAAGTGGTTAAGGTATTAATCGCCTGTAATGGCACAAATGGTCATTACCGTATACAAACAGCTGATTCAATTACAACGCACTACATATCCTCACAAAGTATTTGCAGTAGAAGGCCTACTCACATTATAGTATTCTCCCACATAAAACCAGTTCCACGAATTGTACTCTTTAAGTTTACCCACAACATTTAATTACACACACCAACACATGCATATATATTATTTAAGAAGTCTAAAATCTACATTAAAATATTCCAAGCGTTTTAAATATTTTAATGTAAATTTTAGACTTCTTAAATTATATATATATATATATGCATGTGTTGGTGTGTGTAATTAAATAAACTACAGAATGCACGGTGCAAGGATTAAAAAAATTACCCACAGCATATTTAAGAAAGTGTCCCACAGCTTGCGTGCCAAATGCCTTATTCACCTCACATTCTATCAGACTGAATCAACTACGACATTCTTCATTCAGTAATGCTGTAAGCATTTGGGATCCCACAATGCATTGAAATATAGATAGCTCTTGGATCTGTTTTCTCAGAGGGCCTGAGGAAGACCTAATAGTTCGAAACATGTCGCCCTGACAATACATTGATTTCATTGTATATAGAATAAAGTGTTGTGTTATTGACTGACACGGTTGTATTTATGACACTTCGGGATGGAAAACATTAAAAAAAAGCATAAATATTGGTGAATATGTTACAAACATTTTACCTGCTCAGTATGTTTTTCCCGATCCTGGTGGCCGTGCGGTCTAAGGCGCAGGTCTGTAACCGCTTGATTGCTGGGATTGTGGGTACATACATAGTATTCTGCTGAGGTCGTGGATGTTTTTCTCGTCTGCATTGTGGGATCCCACAATGCATTGAAATATAGATTTGGATTTGTTTTCTCAGAGGGCCTGAGGAAGACCTAAAAGTTCTAAACATGTCGCCCTGACAATATATTAATTTTATTGTATATAGAATAAAATGTTGTGTTTTTGATTGACACGGTTGTATTTATAATATTTATGCAGTGAGATTCAAGCGACTGAGACACACAAAAATACTCTGCTATTGGATGTTTGCCTTCTTTTATGGTATTAACTTAGAAATTGAATCCCTTGGAATCTGAACTCAGTACATAATAATCTCTGAGGAATTCCTTGTGAGACGCATTTTAAATTTCGGGAAAAGATACAAAACGTTACAATACTCTATATTTTGCAGAGCGCCGAAGAAAAGTGAACGTGCTGCAAGAGACTTTTATAAATTCATAATGTTTCCTTTCTTTTATCTTTGCATTTTGTCTTTGAATGCGTGATTTTCATCTGCTTTAATGTTTTCATCTGTGAAATTTTTATGTATTGCATTTCGGTAATGCATCATTGTGTATAATGTCACCATGTAACATATGTATACATATATATATATATATATATATATATATATATATTTGATTTATATGCGTGCGTCACAGTGCTTCATCCACAACAGTTTTCATTTCTCGTGTCGCTTTGTAGAGGTCCCATCTCACATTTGACACATGAAACACACTTCGGTGCTCCACAAATTGGTAATATCTATCACTCCTTTGTCGTCTTCTTTCTGCTCAACATGGATACAGCGTTTTTAGAATGCTTTCAATTATTCGCTCGCAGCAAAAAAAAAAAATCGTAATTTTTTTTTCCCCATCGACCGTTGCTCTGCCTTAATAATTCATTTTACAAATCACCCATTTTTGTATTCCCTATCTTGAATAAAACTTTTCGTATACTAAAACACATTCTTTGCAAGCATTCATAATTTACCGCACTGATTTTAAAGGGAGAGTAATAATAATAATAATAATAATAATAATAATAATGTAGGTTTGATAAGGAACACACATATGAATACCAAGCTTAAAAAGCCAGTCATAACAGGTACTTCATCTTTATCGACTAAGCCTGTATTTGACAAAAACTATGGCCAAGCACCATTTCTTCGTTCTTATGAAGGGCCCAGTCCACGTCACTGCACGGAAACCCGTTATCTTGAGCGAGGGTTGTCATAATTTGGTTCAGTTACAGTAGCAAAATGAGCGGACGGCAATGAAAATTTGATCACGAAAGCTCATTTTTCTATTTTTTTAAATAAATTACCTCTTATTAGATATATAATTTATCCAATACGGGAGATGCCAGAAAATGCAATCCGCTTAGCTCATTGTCGGACGCTAAATGTCGTCACATCATGACGTCTGAACTGCTTAATAAGTCATAATATCTCATTGAGAGCCAAACTGCGATAATCAAAATTTAAACTGCGTAATTATCAATAAATTCTATTGGAGAGTCCAAGAAATTTCAGACGGTACAGAAATATTTTAACAAATAAATATTACACAACATAAAATACTCTGCTATTTTTGCAAAAATAAGAAGATTGACAGAAACATGGCACCGCAACTTCAAAACTGTAGCCAAGAACTCTGAAAAATGCAATGCCACTATTAGTAACGTTACGCTTGACATTGACAAGAGCCTAACAAAGATGTGTTGCACACTTTCTAATACGTTTACGTGCTACTGGGTTTGCGTAGCCAGTATGGTGGCGAGGGTATGGGCTGGACGATACGGGGTTCCAATTCCAACAGATATAATTAGTTTTTTTAGGGTTGTTTGACCGCGCATCTTCCTCATGAAATAAAGTGAAATGCCAACTTGATGCAGCTACGTAATTTTATTGATGTATTTTTAGCTCGACATGTTTCGGGTACATACGCCCATCATCAGGAGCATTAGTTGTTGAGTTGCAGCATATGGTTTTCTGCACCGAGTTTTTGGATGGGTGGTGGTCTTGAGAGCCGCTGCGTAGGTCGTGCGTCCAAAAACTCGGTGCAGAAAACCATGTGCTGCAACTCAACAACTAATGCTCCTGATGATGGGCGTATGTACTCGAAACTTGTCGAGCTAAGGATACATCAATAAAATTACGTAGTTGCATCAAGTTGGCATTTCACTTTATTTCATAAGAAGTTTTTCTTCCCTCTCCAAAGTTCAGACCGGCCATGTTTCCACCCAGCTTCCCGTTCAATGGGTATCAGGGTTTCTTCCCTGTGGTAAAGTGGCTGCGATGTTGACCACTCCCAACTAGCGACGAGATAAAGGGTGACTGGAGCTCTAGTTCCACCCCTCCTCTAAGCTTTCACGGTGTGTACAGGAAAAACTTTACCCGTTTTAAGTGATGAATAAGACAAAAAATTCTACATAGCTGAGGGTCTAGTAGCCTATAAACAGCAAACCCATAAACTTAGTATACTTAGAATAAGAGATCGAATCACAACATATTTTATGATTTGCATAGTAAAAGGTAAAGCAGTCCCTTTGCAAGCCTGAAGTGGCCCAGAGGGTTCCAAGAAGTTAAGGTTCCCAGATTTCATGACAACGGCACAGGATAGTGGTAAGGTTGTCAGCCTTACGGACCGGCCGCCTTTACCCCCCAGGAAATGCTCCTGGTACTCATTTCTGTTAGAGGCTGAGTCGACCCCAGGGCCATATTGCGATCGGAAGGATTTTATGTCAATGAAGAATTCCAATTACACCAGCTGGGACCGAACCAGCGACCTTCCGATTTGTAACACAGCACCTTAACCACTGTGCCACCGCGGTCCCTCACGATATGCATAGTACTTCTGGTGAAAATATTAAAATCACACATACAATATCCAAGGCTCATATTTAAAGAATGGAGCAATCAATAACTAAATATCTGAAAAGAGAGGTATATCTGCAAACTACCTAGTTTAAAAACAATAAAGCGAACATGTTTTTAAACATGCATATACGGGTTGCGTACAATAGTCACCATGAAAACCAATTAATAATGTGAAGGGAAAGGGCCGATTGGAGTTTGCAATGGATATGCTGCGTGTTTTCTGTGATGAAGAAACTGCATTTCTAAACGTTATTTTCCAAAATCTGAGGTTTAAAAGTATTAAATTACACTTGTACCTAAAAACAACTTCACTAAATGTAAAGCAAGAAAGAAAATAAAGCACACAAATGTAATCTCCGTAATAGACAGAGCTGAGTAGTTAAGATTCATGTTCCGGCTGTCTTATCCTCCGGTAAATGAGCCGGAAGCAGTAGCCTGAGAGGAGGACGAATTAGCCACAGAGCCTGCTGGAAGACAGTAAGAAACAGAATAGTCCTTTTTATGTCGGAAATCAAATGTCGGTCTGTCAGTTACAAGCCAGAAACTTGAGCGTCTGAGCTTACCGGGCAGTGGGTTACGGAAAAAAGGAAAGTCGCTGAAATGCAAACAAAGGAAGTGGTGAAGGTACAGTGTTCAGGGAAGTGCCAGCTGTTTGATCCAGCAGAATTTCATTGACGATTTGGAAGAACATGAGCTGCTACCTCTACCTTCCGTACCAAATACGGAGACAATACGTTCCTCCGTGGGATCGGTGAATGTGTACATTATATGTGGTCACGTTCTAGAAAATGGCCATTTTTCGTAGAACCGCCATGACGACTTCAGACGTGCTGATACATAATTTCAGTCTCTTCTACCATCTGGTAAGGTAAGGGAAGGCATGTGGGCTATAGTCTACAGACAATTTTATCACAACAGTAATTGCACATGAGATGAAAATATACATTATTCACGTCTTAAATCAACAGTTATCACCAGCCCAAGTTTTCACAACACGAATTAATCACAGCAGAGTCTGTTGCAGGGCAGTTAGAACTCCCTGTGGGGCTGGGGGTTATAAAAGAGTCGATAGTATTGGGAAACGTTACAATTGAACGTGCTGTGGGGGCCTTATCTGGAAAGCGGCAGATAAACGTGCCGCAGTGGCGATTTTCACGTGATATATTGTTAGAATCCACACCGCAGGGGAAGTGCAGGCAACGTGATGTAGTTTACAGCTACCTAATTACGTCCAGTCTTGTCGTCTGTAACAATAAATTGGTGGATGTGACAGAGTGAGTAGTTCTATTAGGACATTTACCGAATTTCATTCAGGGCTATGGCCCCAAATAGTAAGGGATCAGAGAGACCGCAGTGAGATTCCAGATTCAAACCCAAACAACACGTAACAGATTTCACGGCAGGCGGTAGTTGAAAAAAAAATGCCAACGCAAGTGTACGGAATACCTCAGTCACAAGTAATTGTGTTACAGTTATTAGGGCGTGGGAATTTGTTATAAATTCGTGGCAGGGCAGAATTTCTATACTTCTCCAGCACCCAGAACAACCTTGTGGTCCATCAAACTTCCTGTATCTATATAAAGGGAACCGGGATCCTCCCAAAGGTGTAAAGTGACAGGGCAGTGAAGGTGGACCCTCATGTCCACGCGTTACCAAGAGTAATAAAGCGTTCCCCGAACGGTTTAACCGGGTGGTGTTTAAATTAAGCATCCTGGGAACTTTACCTTAACGAATTTCTTCAAGTTGTCAGAGTTTATCTGTGACTTTCCGGAGACTGATATTGTCCATATGTATGGGTAGAAAGGGACGATAGGGAGTAAAAATCCTGCACCCATCTCCAGATTTGTATTATTAAATCCAATCTGAAACTCGAGTCATTATGGTGAGAATGCAGGCGTGGCGCACATTTGGCCTGCAAAAATGTGGCCAGTGGTCAAAGTGATTACGCAAATGAATTAACGTTACAACAACATAAAACTTCATATTTATCTTTAGAGGTAAAGGGAAGAAATGTAAGAAGAAAGGAATCAGTATTATTAAAATTGATTCTGTAGACAGTGAGAGTGAAGAGGACAAAATATATTTAAACAGAAGTTTACTGCCTTCTCTGATGTGGCACCTTGCAGTTTAAAACAGGTAAGCGTGTTGCGGAGAAACAAGCCTTGTAAGGATAGGGACATTGAGTCAAACACAACTTGTGAATATACTATTTTATTTACAAGGTGTAGCTTAGAAGTGACTACATGTTTCGGCCTTCTTTTCTAGGCCATCGTCAGGTCCTATGTCTTATTCAAGGAAACTATACAATATGTAATATTAAGTATCACATATTAAATATCACATATGTGATATTTAATATCACATATTGTATAGTTTCCTTCAATAAGACAAAGGATCTGACGATGGCCTAGAAAAGAAAGCCAAAACATGTAGTCACTTCTAAGCTACACCTTGTAAATAAAATAATATATTCACAAGTTGTGTTTGACTCACTCTACGAATCCTTATAACTGTATGCATCATAACGGGGATGGCTCACTTAAAGAGTAACAAGCCTTATTCATCTGAAAGGCAGAAGTGACGATAGCAAAAGACCTGGAGACGGCAGGTTTCTCCGAAACTTTCGTAGGCACTTTTCTAACAATAACACGGCACCGTATCCTGGAAGACAGCAATTATCTCAGTCGCCATTGTGAGAACTTCAATTCACACGTGGTCGTGACTTACTAAAGACAGGGCCTGTATTGGAGTTCCGTGTAATTGGCTAGGAACTGCCGGGTTGCACATAATTGGGGGACACTTCTTAATCAGGTCGACAGGTCGAATATTCAAGAAATTCCCTCCAATTAATATCCTTCCTCAGAATTTAATATCAAGTTTTACAAAACACTGTGTCGTTAAACTAACTGTAATGAAAATTAAAAGCTCGGTTAATTGCTTCACGGAACACCCAATCATAAATCAGTCGGTTCAAAAATATAAAGTCTAACAGTATAGCGGATTCTGTAGTAAAGCCACAGTCAGAAATACACGTGGATGAAGCAACAATTATCCAAATGCATCGTGAAATAATTATCACCATAAATGAAGAGTAATGTCACGTCAATCTTGGGAGCGGAGTGTATCTGAATGATTTAGTAAGTTGGCTTTGAATAAAACAACAGTGAATCCAGAAGCCGATATTGTAACACGTCCAAACTTTGCGTTTCAATATGTACGTTATGCTGAGCCATATATATAATATATTCACAAAAACGGTAAGAATTTTATCCTACTTTCCTTCCATTAAAATAAAAACTATACTCTTAGAATCATCACATTTTGTGCGTTTTCCATCAATTTAAACCCTGAACAAATATAGCGATTTTGACAGTACATGGTGGAAAGTAATATCCTTGTAGTACACAAGAAAAATTATCTTTTCTGTATCCTGATATCAATAGGAACTACACGACTGATAAAATAAAACTTCTGAGATGGGTAGCGGCACTCACTTTAATGTTCGGATATTAGTAGGATAGTAAATATTTGAAAAAGAAAACCAAAACAGGGAAAAATTTTATACGACACACAATACCAACATGAACAATAAACGAAAATCACTTCAATTTATCAGCCAACGAATGCACATGTAATTTCACATAAAACACATTTAAAACACTTTAAAACACTCCGACATGTTTCGATATTGTCAGATCATTATCAGGGAACTTGTTCCTTGCTAGAGTTATATTACGGTATTCACAATTCAATTCTTATTGGCAAACGAGGTATTGTGGCAGCATATCATGTTATGTGGGAATGTGTTGTGGAGCAGTGGCTAGGTGTGCGTCGTACGACGCACACCTAGCCACTGCTCCACAACGCAACATGATATGCTGCCACAAAACCTCGTTTGCAAATAAGAATTGAATTGCGAATACCGTAATATAACTTTAGCAAGGAACAAAGCTCCCTGATAATGATCTGACAATATCGAAACATGTCGGAGTGTTTTAAAGTGTTTTAAATGTGTTTTATGTGAAATTACATGTGCATTCGTTGGTTGATAAATTGAAGTGATTCTACGAAAATGCACGGTGCTACAATAAGATTTATAATAAATGAAAATCTTTAGCTTTCGGTTTGATGAGAATAAATTATAAACAACTAGATTTAGGCATGTGAAATTTGATACAAAGCTAGATCATAAATTTCTCTTTTCTCTATAAGAGGCACAATTCACACAAGCGCAGCCGGTACCTAACAAACATATACTTTACAAAAATACGAGAAGGACAATACTGACATATATAGGATTTTATGTCCCAGCAGTATTAGTTTCTGCTTTATACGTTCTGCTCATAACTCGTGTTAAAATTGATAGAGCATGTTACGGGCAACCTTTTCATTTACACTGCTAAGTAAATTGTGAGTTTCACTGCATCGCGAAAATCACAGTTTCCTAACGGAATCAAGTGGGGATCGTCTTTTACTTTATTTCACCTATATCGAGCGAAAAATATGGCAAATATGGGCTCATTTTCACGCTTACACAATACGACTTGCTGAGCCGATTTATACGCTTGCTTGACTTCATCTTGTAAAGAACGCCTACACTAAATTCAATACAAATCTGACAGACATTATATTCGCTGATGGTTTGTAGCACAAGAACGTACGCGATCACAAAATCCGTTTGTGTTTTACTTCGCAAACAGCTGAACATCTGTAATTTTCAATGTTCATTCGCTTAAATTATTATTATTATTATTTTTATTATTATTATATACTCTTTGGTTGTACGTAAGTAATATCAGTTGGCACCGTTACAGTAGAATTTTTGTTGATATAACGCATAGCTATATGTCGATCATCTGAACTTAATCAAAATCTATTTTGATTATTTCCAAATTCTGTTTCACAATGTATTTTTTTGACTAAGTAAGCTACAGAAGAAATATTTAGTAACGATGATAAGAAGTTTGAAGTTTTTGATGCGACAGACAATTCACTGCGTGACTGAGTAAGCACACTTCACTGAAATGTGGTAAGTTGACAGTTGAGCACACCAAGCGTGTAACGTAATTTAGACTGAACTTTGCTCTGCATTATTTATTTCATTCACTCTTGTTATTGTAGTCGATCAAACATTTTATTGGATGTTTTCCACTTTTGTTTTCTTCAGAAAATGACTTCAGTAACAGAATTCCATCGAAATGTTCAATAATGATAACACGTTATAAGCCTGTGGTGTGCGTGACTGCGTATAATAACTGTCTAAAAGTTTACTGCGAAATGTTTCAAATATTTGGACGGTGTTAATACACATTAATATTATAAAACTCCACCGCAGTGAGCTACATATTCAATAGGTTCGGATGGCTCACAATATGTTGCGTACTATCCACCACAATTCAGCATGTGTAAACCGTATTGGGCGGAAAAGTAACGAAATAAAACTGAACTCCGTAATCATAGCTACATTTGTAATTTTAATCCAAAAAATAGAGGATTGAATAATCAAGTCTACCTAGGACGTGTGTCATCCCAGTTGTGTGTGTATGAACTTGGATTGGTGTGTAGTCAAACATAAAAATCAAGTCTACCAATCAATGAAATGTACCAAAATTCTTGCAACCAAAAATGTTCGTAGGCGCTTCCGTAGAGACAAAGGGAATTACACTATGAACAAACTTAGCACCAAACGAAACACTAGGACTACACTTGGCATTACGTAGGAGAAGCTGGTCAATAATAATAATAATAATAATAATAATAATAATAATAATAATAATAGGGAAATGTTTCAGTTTGAAACTTGAAGCCTGAGCGGTGGGGATCACCGCTGGCTCAAGAGAAGTATCACGAAGAAAAGGCATGTGACAAGAGACGATGATGATGATGATGATGATGATAATAATAATAATAATAATAATAACGGCCACAATGGCCTTGCACACATCGCAAGAACAAGTAATCGAAGGTACTAGAATTAACCTACAAGAGTCTTATTTTTCCGTGGATATCTGTGTTGTCTCGTCACATTTCAGAAATGGCAATGGCGAACACAGACGAGGTTGTATATCTATAAAACAATCTTAAGTAATATAAACATTCCCACAAATAAAGTTTAATTCTTTGTTTTCGTTTGTTAGTCCATTAGTGATATATTTTGATTACCAATAAAAATGTTGTATAACCACTTACCAATCCATCTTGTTTTTGCGTGCTCATTTCTAGTAGTAACCATGAGGATATCCGTAACGTAGTTAACAAAGGTAACCACAGTTACCATTAGAATACTTATGCAGTGGCGGTAACCAAAGGAATGAGATAATAATAGTCGAAGTTAGAAAATCGCAACAAATCTAATCAGAGTAACAGAGACAATAATACAAACCATGTTATCGTCGATAAACTAGCTAAGACTGGAACCATTTATCTTGTTAACCAAGCTAACCATTACAACGCAGTAACCAAACTTCACGTTTTTTGAACCGTACATAGCGATATACGTACGTAATAAGAACCAACAAAATGCACCATTTTTTCACTAATGATTTAATTCAGTTACATTTTCTTCGACATATTTCGAACGACCAAGTGTTCATCATCAGGAAGAGTTGTACATGTTGTTTTACGGTTTTGATACTCAAACACATCCTGACATCGACAAGACTGCTTATACGGATGCATGAAAAAATACCACAAAACTGCTTGTACAAGTCTTACTGATGATGAACACTTGGTTGTTCGAAACATGTCGAAGACAATATAATTGAATAAAATAATTAATAAAAAAGTGTGTATTTTGTTGGTTCTTATTACGTATGTAGTGACTAAAGTAGTCGTAAATGCAGGCAGGTCTTCCTGTTGAGTGTCTGCTCTGTTTGTCCCATTTCAAGCACAGCTGTAATTCTTTGGTACATTTTTGTAAAGTCACCAGAGTAAAATTTCTTACAAGTTTGTCCAGTGGGATTCGAGTTGTTGCCATCGGAGACATGGAGAGGGCAGAAAGATGCGACTGACGTAATAGTCTCTTTTGCAACTTCTTTGCGAACGCGCCTAATACGGATCGCGCACAAATAGGGAGAGAAGATACTGACTGAATTTACGTGGCTCAGAATAGGGAATAGCTGTAGACTGTTGAGTGCCTAAACATAAAAAGGGGATCCTGCTGAAGGCAATGGCGAAGCAGCTAGTACAGTCCAGCTAGTAAAGTAATTTAAATGTTGAATATCGCAAAAGCTAGAAGATTTCCTAAACGTTCAAATTTTAGATCGTATAAGTTAATATGGATATTTGGACCTAGGAGGGACGAGGCAACGGGGGAATGGAGGAGATTACATAACGAGGAGGTAAATAATTTGTACTCCTCATCCAATATTGTGCGGGTGATAAAATAAAAAAGAATGAGATGGGCTGGGCATGTGGCGCGTATGGGTGAGGAGAGGGGTGTATAAGTTCTTGCTGGGGAAACCGGAGGGAAAGAGACCATTGGCGAAACCTAGACGTAGATGGGTGGATAATATTAGGATGGATTTCCAGGAGGTGGGATGTGGGTATATGGACTGGATTGGGTTGGCCCAGGATAGAGACAGGTGGCGGACGCTTGTGAGTGCGGTAATGAACCTTCGGGTTCCGTGAAATGCGGGGAATTTCTTGA
>Ga0123355_10012017_pt1 | contig 13391 bp, 7 predicted proteins | sample TergutEmb28metaG_3_FD_89872 | JGI IMG/M metagenome (GOLD analysis project Ga0123355, IMG submission 89872) | Embiratermes neotenicus P1 segment gut microbial communities from Petit-Saut dam, French Guiana - Emb289 P1 | ecosystem: Host-associated > Arthropoda: Insects > Digestive system > Gut ...
AAATAAAATACGAGTATAAAAGTTATTTTGGGACACATTTGTGTAAGTTGACCACTTGCTTATGTTGACCACTTTTTCAGGAACCGTCGGTGGTCAAGTTAGACAGGTTTTACTGTATTTTGTAGTATGTTAAATGTGTAATGCTTTCTAGCTACCTTAATTGGCATCTGCAGGCAATTCCACATTTCAATTAGGAGCACACAGCAAAGGAAACTGTCTTACCCTTATCATTAGGCTTAGAATTACATGCATTTTGCTTGTAATCCTACACCTGATAATAATTCCCATTCTAAAACAGCTGCCTGTGTGAAGAATATAAGTAATTTGTGTGTGTATACATTTTAGGTTGAATCTGTGATTATTGAGATACCTATGCCAAAAGCAGTCCTCAACTGCAGCCTGACACCAAACCAAGGCAAATACTCATTTGACCCTGTGAGCAAAATCCTGATGTGGGACATTGGGCGTATTGACACAGCAAAGTTGCCCAATCTGCGTGGCACGGTGAGCTATCTGCAGCATCAGAACTTGAATGACCATCAAGGTCAGGATTAAAATGTAATTGTTTGATGGATATGTTACAGATCAATCTCCAGTCTGGTGCTGCTGCTGTGGAGTCGAATCCAGCCATTAATGTATGTATAATACTGAATGTGGAAGATCAAAAAGAATACTTATCTCAAGGAAGTAGGTTCCCAGTTCTTTTGGATATTTTAGTTGCCATGTTTTGTGTAAATGAGGATCTGCAAATTTTCCAGTTATATCGCAGTCCATAAGCACTAAATAACATATAATGTTTGCTCAGGTATTAGTAACCCTTGGATGACAGATTTAAATCCCACTGAAGCAGTTCCCAAAGATGGTGCTCAATTTGGGGCTTTTAAAATATTAATGCAGTTTTATAAAATGTTTACTACCTTGCCAGCTGCTGGACAAAATGCAACAAACTATATATGTGGGGATGCTGATAAGTCCTTAGCCCGACCTACTTTTCGATGTCATAGAACAGAATTGAGTGTCATTGGAAAGAGGGGTCTGTTCATGTGCCGAATTGTGAGTATTTTCTTGTTACAGAGGTTGAAAGGAAGCATGTCAGGCGACGCGCGCGATTTCAGCAACATGGAGATGCGAGCTGTCATCAAGTTTTTCTTCCTGCAAGGCAAGGTGCCGATGGAAATTCACGCCATTCTGGCAGAAACATTAGGGGAACATGCACCATTGTATGCCACCATCAAAAACTGGGTGACCCAGTTTAAACATAGTGATTTTTCCACCTGTGATGCGCCTCGTCCTGGACAATCCAAAACAGTGACCACCCCGGATTTTATTGATCAAATTCATGAGCTAATCTTGGAAGACTGCCAGATTTTGGCTAAATCAATAGCTGAGCAATTGGGCATCTCACATGAGCAGGTTGGGTATATCATTCATGAAGATTTGGACACATGGAAGCTCTCCACAAACTGGGTCCCAAAATGCCTGAACGTGGATCAAAAGCGTCGTGCCAGTCTGAGCAATTTTTGGAATTTTTTTGGCGCGATCCAAATGATTTCCTGTTGCGATTGGTGACCATGGACGAAACCTGGTTATATCACTATGACCCGGAGACAAAGCAACAGGCAATGGCGTGGGGACATAGAGGCTCACCCCGCCCCAAAAAATTCCAAGTGCAAAAATCTGCTGGAAAAATTCTCGCCTCAATTTTTTGGGATCAACACAGCGTCCTCCACATTGATTATCTTCCAAAGGGCCGAACTATCAACATGGAGTATTACTTATCTCTGCTGGTGCAATTGAAGGACATTTTGAAGGAAAAACGCCGCAGGAAGGTCACCAAGGAGGTCTTGTTCTCGCACTACAGTGTCCTTGCTCACCGGGCACTTGCAACCCAGAAGAAACTGGCCTACCTGGGCTTCCAGAGTCTTGATCACCCACCCTTTTCTCTGGATCTGGCCCCGTTGGACTACCACCTGTTCCTTGGACTGAAAAAATAATTGAAAGGTCGCCATTTTTCATCTGATGTGGAGGTTATTGCTGCCGCAGAGACCTGGTCGGACGTACAACCTTCGGAACTTTTTTTGAGTGGCTTGCAAAAATTAGAGCAACGGGCTAAGAAGTGTATTGTGCTTCGTGTGGAATATCTTGAATAAATCCTGAGTTTGGTTGCTGTAGCTTGTTTCCTTCCTGGTCGGGCTAAGGACTTATCAGCGCCCCCTCATACATATGTCATTACAGACAAATGGCTACCCCACAATTACTTGTCCAACCCTTTCTTCCAGTACTTAGTTTCATTTGATGCTACATAAATGTGTAGTTTATACACTGTGGTGATAACTAGGGGTAATTTATTTGTTAATCCCACAGGTTCAGTTCATCATCAGCCAGCTAGCTGTATCAGGACTAAAGGTGAATCGGCTTGATATGTATGGTGAAAAGTACAAGCCATTCAAGGGTGTCAAGTACATTACAAAGGCTGGTCGTTTTCAGATCAGAATGTGAATTTTGGATCAAGCATTGAAGCAGTGCATCAATCAAACATTTCTGTAAGTGTGGCTGTTCTGTATCACAATCACACAGAATTAAATATTCTAGGATATGAAGCTGTATTTTTACAGAGTAACTTTATTCTTTCAGTCATTTTTATTGCATGTCTTCGCCTTAACATCATTCTTACAAACGAATTCGGCTTGATACAACTCCTGTTGATGGTATAAACATATGACATGTGGAAGTCATGATTTTTTTGGAACAGTCTCACCAATCCAGTCCAAGTAAGGTGGGTTTCCATTCTCGATCTGAAATACATTTACATATACTATCAGGCAACAGACTTTCATTTGATTGTGATAACAGTCAGAAAAACTTAGTATTGCATAATAAAGGGAATGGAACTTCAGTTTTTCTATTTGTATGGTAAAAGCCTTTCAAGTTAAGTTTACAGTTTCATAAATGCAATGTTATATCAGTCTCTCATGTATGTTCAGGGATGACTTTTCCTTGTTCACTAGGATGTGGGAAAATACTTTTATTCTTCAACACAGCTTTAATCCTGGAACGTACTTAAGGTAAGATTGTGTTTGATATGAGGCTACCATGTTTAATAAATACAGTTACTGTATTGTGTTACATGTTTACAAGAATACATTTCATTGTTATACATTCTTCTAATGTCTTCCCAGTTCTTATCATCCCTAATAAGAGTGTCTTTGGAAAATCTTTATGAAAGGCTTAAAACCTGTCCAAGAATGCTGGACTTGGGGCATACTTCTTTCTGGAAAAGTGTACATAGCAAATATTTTGATACTTACTGGTAAAGAGATAACCTCACACACTTCATAAGGATGATTTGATCTGAAAAAAAAACCACACAAATATCATATTGTATGTCAAATTATGCAACCAAAGGGGGGGAAGCAAATCCTATGTATTTTGTTTGCATGATAGGTTTGGTTCAGATTTACCTGACATACTGTGCCAGTTCATCAACTCGAGATGTTCTAGTTTTGATCATCTGAAAATAAACAAACATAAGATACATGCCAGCAACCTTTTTACATATCCAATTGGACATGTATGACCCAGTATGGACTTTTTGTGATCAGTCAGTTAATTATTATACAGGAATATTCAGACACTCAACAGTAGTAGTACATGATCAGGCAAATGAAAATTTAGGAAAGAGTTCTGCTCTCAGCTCCATACATAAACATGAGATGAACAATCCTAGGCTTTGGCATTGTGGAAATCTGAATTAAAAGAACCTACTGTAGCAGAATATATATAAAGATCCTAAACCATGGATTTAGTTGGTTATTAAACATCTACTCCAAAACATACCCAAAGATTCATTTCTGTAACATATACTTTGAGAAATGTATGTCTGTAAATTTTAGCACATCAACTGTCAGAAGCTTTAATACAAAATACGAAGCGCACAACTTCTAATCTGACATCAGCGTCCCGACAAACATACCAACCATTAATATGTTTAATTATCTTGCCAGTTTATCTTGTATTCTGATAATGCATCAGTGACATACCATTAACACTTCAGAGTCTTCACTGATTTCTCCCTTCCATTCATATCTGTAAGAGAATATTTTTTAAATTAATTCAACGTCATAAGTTTTTCACTGCATTACAAATATCAAGTTTCAGATTCCACTGTAATATATAATTTGACATACTTACACAGAAGTAATTTTGGGTATGATGTTAACACAGGCTGCCAGTTTGTTTGTCACAATACCGCTGAAAATGATGGTACACATGTTACTGATAAATTTAAGTTTTGTACCATAGCTTATTGACAGAAGACAACAACAACAAAACAAGCCATACCTTGTAATAAACAAGTCCATTAGAAATATACACACAAGTATGTTAAGTGCTGTTTATCCTGGCACATTGAACTGGAACCAAGTGTGGACACACTTTCTTACCCAAATATGAAGTTTTTTTTTTTTTTTTTTTACTTTAAACTTTGCCTGCAAATACTATACATCTACACTGTCTCGTAACAGTATCTTCATTCTCCAAGAGGCATATTCTCCTTCCAGTATTTAAATGCACAATAAAATGCAAAACTCACCACATCGTTAGATTAATTGAAATTTTCTGTACATTCAAATAAAATACTGTATTGCAAAGTCAAACAGAGAAGTACATATAATGAGACACTGATTCTTACTAGTATTTGGTCAATGAGTTTATTAAATCACAGTGTCAAAATAACTGTATAATGTGGACCTTCTAATTTGCAAAATTAAACACATTTTTAGAAGTGATTTCAGGCTTCCGCTCAAAAGTAGGGAAAGACTACTCTCTTCTGGGTTATTACACAACAAGTACTGGTAATTCCTTACTGACATTAGGGAACAACCTATTGGTCCCATCTTCAAGGGTCAAGAAATCTCAAACTAAGAGTATAATGTGGACCTTCTAATGAATGGATTGCAAAATTAAATGTATCAGAAATGTTACTTCAGGGTTCCACCACAAAGTAGATGAGGACTGCGCTTTACGGGCTTAATAGACAGTGATTAGTGGCAATTCCTTATTAACTTTCAGGACAACCTATTATTCCCATCTTCAGGGGTAAAGATCTTCAAGGCATTGTCCCAAAATGTCGGTAAGGAAGTACCACTGCTCACTGCGTAATTAACCCAGAAGAGCAGTTCTGACATTAGAAACTTTTAGTGAGAAAGACAGATGCCTGTAAAATATGATAACATGCAAGGCAGTCTGCCTGTCTTTGAACATTCGTGTAGAAATAGAGCCAAAGGAAACTGACGGTTACAGTACCAGAAGTTACTAGTTAGCCTTTTAGAAAACTTGGGGAGTAGGTGATGTGAAGTACCATAATTTTATTGGTTATGGCATACCTGTATTTTTCACATTCTACAGTACTTCACATTAGCCAAGGAAGGAAGTAGGTGAGCAGAGACTGGCTGTGGACTGTGACACATTAAATTCCCAGTAAGGGTAGAGATTCTTCTGTTTGTCTGAATTACTGACAGCATCATTAAATAACAAATGCTGGGGTAAGTTGGCCACACAGCAGACCTGGGCTGATGACTTATATCCTTATCCTCTCCATACTGATAGGTGCTTAGCATTTTCCTTTACTACATTTCATAATGATGAGATTAATCAGTGCAACTGAGTTAACTACGATGTACTCACAGAGCAAGCTTCTTTGCCACATCTTCACTGGGTGCTGTTACATATGCAACAGAATGAGTTCCTGCTGTATAGCCACTTGCCATGCCTCGTTTCAACAGAGTCAGTAAGAATGGCATGAACAACAATATCCCACCCAGCACCTGCAAATATTGTACATTTGAAAATTTTACATTTCATGTCATTAAATGAAGAGTCTGTCAGGATTCCAAAATGTAATTCAGCAATAGCACAGAAAGCTAGAATCCATGTCGCATTCATTTTAGTAAACTGACACTTCACTACAGTCATCACTAATAAGGACTGCTGCAATTGGCATGAAATCATATACTATGGAATGCAAATTATTTATGTCATAGTGGCATTATTCAGTACTTCAACTGTCTATTAAATAATGAGCAAAACAAAACAAAGCAGTATACATCATCTAAATAGTTCACTTAAGAAGTCTCTAGCGTTTTCCTGCCCCAGACCAGATATTTTTGGCTATGTACAGTTCCCTTACTTCCTACAGCTTGACAATTTCACTACACACATGTATTGAGGACACATGTCACCGTATGACACTCAAATTGACCACATTGCAGGATGGGGGTTCCAAATTGTCAAAAGCCTCCCCCAAAGCAAGGGACGCCCTTGTCAGCTTACCCCACTTTAGTAAAAAATAAAATAAAAACCTACGTATCTGACATATGAAAATGGTGTCTCAGGCGACTGAAATGGTTCTAAAAGAGGACTTGTGTGCGATTCACAATAGAATCACTTCGGTCGAATTTTATAAATGTTGGATTTTGCTCTAGATGGACAAAGAAAAAACTGCGGACCATAATCGTATGTGACACGTCACTTGGCGACGCTTAGCGTATATGACAACTACGTGAATTCTCGCTTCAGCACGTTTTCCCACATGAATTTCGACATAAACATGTGCGAAATTACATAGAGGGTCAAATATAAGATATCGAAGACTCCTATGCTTCGTCTTAAATGCATTAATACTCCACCCATAATGGATGCACGCGCATTATCATTAATGGTGCATCATCAGCACTCCTTGTTTCATTCATTGTACGTTTCTTAAATATGAGATCTTGAAACATATAAGGTCCCACAAAATCTTAACCTCAAAGCACACACATACCAACCACCTTGTGCCCATCAAAAGCTATTGGTTGCGAGATACCACATAGCCAATTCACTCTCGTAAAATTTACCGAAATTGTAGAACTAATTCCGAATCTCCCAATTTCTTTACTCTGTTCTCGCCCGAAAATCGTACAACTGAGTTGGGAACAAATGTTTCAAAGCGAATAATGCTGCATCCCGAGGAAGGTAATGTGGTCGGGAATGCACTGAAGAGATGAATATCACAAAGGGCTTTGGGTTTGGATTATAAACTGAGTGGATAAGGGAGTCTAATGAATTTCAATGCGTCTTCAGGCACAAACTTTCCGTGCGATAAACAGACTGATAGTGCTGCAGAATGTATAACATGGATACAGGTGAGTAGGATGAAAATTACAAGCTGATGGAAGTGAATGTCACTGCTTAATCTGTAGGACTTCCTTTGGAGTGATATAATACTGAAACAGAATCGGATTTTTTTTATCTCCCAGTATCATTGCAATTTATCCGAGGACATTCAGCAATCGTGTTTGACGGTCACTATTAATGGCACGCAGGAAATACATCCAGTGATACATCTCCTATTTAAGCTCAGTCACATTGATTAGGGGTGTTTCCTCATTCATGAGGTTTTGAGATCACAAGCAACGACGCACCACACTCGCTAGGACTCACAGATGAGTTCGTCGCAGGGACCTCTGCCTGATAACAACACACAACACTCGCAACAGAGGGACATCTATACCCCCGGTGGGATTCGAACCCACAATCCCAGCAGGCGAGCGGCCGTATGCCTACGCTTTAGTCCGCGCGGTCACTGGTACCGGCCAGAATCAGATAACGCGTCTTCAGGCATCTGCAGCGAAGTAGATGAGAACTGCGTTGTTATGAATTATGTGGGACAAGCAGTGGATTACGCAGCGATTTCTGGCAACTTTTACCGACGTTTCGGGACAACCTATGAAGACCGCAAAGCCTCAGAATCGGATAACGATTCCGGCAGCAACCATGATCAAGAATGTTTTCGTGAGTCATTCATTTAGCGCGGCAATTATCAATATATTGTTTTTTTCTTTAAACTTATGTGTATTATTCTTTCAAACGGTTACTAAGTTGTTAGGACCTAACTACTTAAACGGAAGTGTTAGTATTTCTTTCGGCCTAGAAGCGCCGTAAAAAATTGCTTAGGCGCTTGGGACACTGTGAACCGAGAAAGTTTGGGAACCACTGACTTAGCGTCTTTGTGTAACACCAAATGTGTGGGCCCACTGCCATCTCAAGATTGTGCAAGTATGCTCTACGCAACGTGTTTACTTATTTACAAGATTGCACAGTGTGGTAATCGAGAAAGCAAGGAATTTGAGCTACTCTTCAGTGAGTGACCGCTGGAATGCCGAGAACTTTTTCCTCAGCTGTAAGTCAAATGCCAGGGTAAACCCCGCAAAGATGGGGAACGGCCCGCACTCTTCCAAATTTTTGTGTTGTTCTATCTATTATTTGTGTGTAAATGTGTATTGTACTACTGCCACAGGGTGGCTACCCAACTGCAGTTAATAAACATGTATATTAATAGAAAACTTTTTGATGGAATAGTAGGTAACTATGTTACCGATTGCGATGCCGACGTCACGCTACATGTCCCCACTAGATCCGTACTGGGGCACTGGTAGTGTCATTCAGGAGCAAGTAGTCGAACATGTAACGTCATTTCCTGCCATAGGGTTACACGGACAGAGATGAGTTGTATTTCTGATCCGTGATTAGTTAGTTGTCTGTCAGCCATGTTGAGGTGCAGGTGTTGAATGTCTGATCCATGAGTCGTGCTTATGGCGGATTTAAGTTCTTAAATTTTTGTGTGCGCGTGTGTGTTTGTGTAAAAGGACGGTGTTAGAATAGTGAACAATAACGGTGTTTGGGATTCGAAAATGAGTTGGGGAACGGAACTGTGGGTGAGTTACTTCTTTCTTGTGTTATTGTTTCTGTTACGTATCGGAGACTCGAATGTCATGTGATGGACGTACACATACCCTCAGGGGAATTCTTTTCTTTTCTATAAAGTGGAGTATCTTGTGTAGTAAGTGACATATGCTGAATCTAAGCATTGTACTAGAGGCTGAGATGGTCACACATATATTAGATGTTAAGTACTGACCCATTTTTTGTAATGGTATTCCGCTTTTGGAATATGAGAACATTGATGGCACATCTTTATATTGTTAATGGTAACGTTTTCGCATGCACAGAAAACATTTTATCTGTTACCTCTATATGTTTACCTCAGAGGCATGCCGTCTCCTTAATAAGTATCTCGATTTTAATCGTTAGTGCAGAAGGTACTCTACGAAGTGATACACGATCTTTGAACGAATTAAGTTTCGTATTTTTTAGATTCGTAGAATATAAAGAGCTAGCGTCACTGTGGTTTGTTAAGAAGAAACGGTACAAGCACAGACTATGAGATACACATATTTCCCATTTAAGACGTTACTATATACTCTTTTTCATTTATTCGTGCACACTCGTTTTTATTAACAAGGTGGCTGGACATGGTAATGTAATCATAATATAAACGTGCCTCGTACTTCCTTCACAGTCACAGAAATTCATTAAGTAAGGTAAGGTTATGATATTCTATTTCGGTTACATCAACTTGATGTGTAACGGTTAGGCTTTGAAGTTACATTTCAGTGATGCTGTTTAATGGATATGCAGAGGAAAAAGTAATCTATGAAGGTAGGCATGTATTGTTCATATTAGTGATAGAAATGCACTCTGGTGGCAATTATCACTTCAGGTTACTGCCGCTCTTTATTTTGGAAACTCCTATTCATTAATTTTGTTACTTGAGGTGCGGAAACGTAGTTTACAATGGAAGGTGTGTATTTTGACCATACAAAAAGTTTCGGCTATAAATGTTGCTTCTGCTACAGAAATCATGTCATTTTTTAAGTGTTGGTGTGTGAAGAAAGGTAACCAGTTACTTATTACAAGGCTTATAAGCACAGCTCTAATCTGTGTTAGTTCACAGACAGAAGTGGGTGATTGATCTGTTAGGTAACGGTCTAACATGGTACTTTGTTGTTTGGTTTTGGTTTGTATGAGCCATGATTCTTTTTACATATTTTGTTGTGCTGAAAATGCCACAGCCCTCCATATATTGTATGTCTCAGAAGATGTTACATGTACTGCTGCAGAATTCATGGCACTAGGATCATTCCAGGGTCATTTTTGTGTATACATTTAAACTTTCACTTATGTGTGATTACCTTGAGTCAGGTGAAAGATTTGGTAAGATGTTAAGTTGGAAGCAGGAAGTATAGTGACTGCCACAGGTTGGACCAGTGAGGTATTGTGGTTTGATTCCTAGCAGGGCAGGGACTGAAAGGATCCAGACAGGTCCTCGGGTCTGCCCAGCATTCTGTTGAGTGGGCCCTGGGAGCACTTTCTGTGGGAGTAAATTGGGCAAGGCATAAAGGTGGCCCATCACCTCCATCTGGTGCCAAGCTGTATCTCAGCTCCACTGAAGTGCTTTTATGGTATGCAAGGGGGTAACCTCACCTTGACCTTAAGTTGAGTACCCTTTTCTCCCTTGGGTCATTTCTGGTTGCAGCTCTAGGTGACTGCTTTATCTGTATCCATATATGTAGCAATGATAATCTTGGTAATGGCATGGATGTCAGTATATTTATTACACTCTTTGCAATAGCATTTATAAAAGAAATGCATTTTTAACTCTTTGTAGTGCCTTTGTTTTATATTAGTAGAGTTTAATGTCATGACTTACTCTGGGTGTCAGGGGTCCACTGATTTTCAAATCTTCAGTAGCCATCCCAAATTTTATGTGTACCAGAAAGATGGCCTGAAACGTTCTCCATACTGAGGACCCACAATTCTGGAGTGACCTGTGAACATCACCATTATCAGCTTCTTTCTGCTGTGTGTGTGTATGTGTGAGAGTAAATGGCTAAACATATTTGTATGTAAAAAAAACTGCAATACTAATGCTGAAAGTGTTATGAGCCACCACACAAAATTTAGTTGCTGGGGTGACCAGGTGGCTAGGATTTCTGAAGTCCTGTCTGTTTGATGCATTTGACAGAAAAGTGTTTGAAGTTAAACCTTTAGTTTGGGTACAGTTAGGTCACATTTTTTATCTAATATTCATGTACTGTACTGCAGTGAAAAAGTCATCAACTTTTGGTTTCTTTCTGCATATTGTAAACTGTCTCAGTGTCTGAATGTCCTTATCCAGAGTCTGAAAGCTGTTTATCCTCATACATAATGCAGCCACATGTCAGGCCATTATTTGGAACTGTTATGTGGTCATAATGAGATTTTGCTGAGGATCATCAGTCTGTTTGTCTGTCTGTCTGTCTGTCTGTAAACAGTATTTGTTCATGATCTAAAGTCATATTAATAGCACTGGCCCTGTGACCCCTACAGTACCAGAATTTGCTCATCATGTCATTTAAGGTGTCACATTCCCATGATTATTTTGGGAGTTCATGATCGGTGAGATGTATTCTGTGACTTAAGTGTGGTTTGTGACCCTGGGGATTTGGAATCCATGTTACATGTTAGTGTGCGTTCTGGTTGTAAGAAAAGTGTGTCATGAATTTTAGTTCGTTACATCCTGAATATTAATATTTTGTCTGTTTTAATATTTCATGCCTGGTTGGTTCAACAGAATGCTATATTATTTGGTATTTAGAACTTTTTTATATGTGAATATATACTTAATGACCAAAAGTCTGAATATGCTTTGCATGAAGATCCAAATACAAACTATAACATTTGTTTACAATAGTACCAGTTTTATTAAATTGCACTAATTCATATAAGTGGTCCCAGCTCATGTCATAGTACATATTTCTCTTGTTGCTGGAAGTCATATTTGTTTTTAAGAACTTTTCATTACGTTGTTGTGTGTGAGATAAAAGAATGTTTTCACTGTGTACATACATGTGATATGCTACTTTTGGTACTAAAGAATCATGGTCCTTGAGTGAACAGAGTGAGTGACTGAATTGCCAGGGTTTGAACCATGGTAGGGTTATATTGCATGTCAAGTTGCTTGTCAAGTCTGATGCTCGAATTTATGGAGTCTTACCCTCATTCCTATATACAAATTCATTGTGTAGTGTTTTGGCACGGGGTGGATTTACCATATTAGTACTCCAACATCCTATACTTAAAGTATTTTCTTATATTGATAGGTACTTATGAGGACAGTTGTGCCAAGTTTTATCTCAGTTGTTTATGCAAGTAAAATGTGCCAGTTAAGTTTGAATTTTGCATTTTTGAATGCAAGCTTCCTAGAATGATGGAAGTATTTAATGTGCTGAATGTGTTTTTTTAAACAACCTTGTAGTTTGTAGGTCTAGTTATATTCATTCACGGATATGTTAATTATAAACTGTGTATAATTATGTTATGTAAATCTGTGCCCAGGGACCTGTCACAAATCATTGGAATAAAAACCTCAAGTGATAGCCATCTGTATTGTTATGTCATGCAGGATTATCTGAGACAGCTTCAATAAGTAACGGTCCCTGGCCCGTAACTATTGCATTGATCAAGCATTTTATTTTTAGATGGGAGGTAGCACTTCATAGCAGGGGTAATAGGCAACAGATGGTGCAAAATTCAGTCAGATGCTATTCAGAGGATAAGTTGATGTGTGAATGGCAACCACGTTGTAAACTTGGCCTTCATATAAATTAACCGTCAGTAATGGCGTAATGAGGGTGCAACATGTCAGAAAATGGTGCGGAGTTCGAAAATTATCGAAGGGCATCCATGATGATAATCGCACCGGTCGGTCTGCAACATCAGAGACGAATGTAAACACAACGCGAGTAGGAGAAATTTTGGAAAAGTGGAAAGAGTCGTTGATTCCACAGTTACGAGGAAGTAGAAATTAACTGTCCTTGAATGGTTGCGAATGCAAAAGAGCCCGATTGCTATCGGGATGGAATGTTTAAACTTGTGCCACGATGGGGCAAATATATCGGCGTGGCTGGGGATTGTGTTGAAAAATACTGATATTTCAGGGGCATGCGTGAGATTCATTTAAGGCTGCAGTGATTTCACGTTTGGTTTCTATGACTGGCGGATATCCTTCCCTTAATGAACATTCGTTGTAGGTTTCGAAACATCAGAAAAGAGATCAGTTCCTGTACAGTATAAGCAACACCCACCATGAAAGCGTAAAAATTTATAGAATGGAAGTGAAGGAAGAAGCAACACGAAAACGTGTTACATTTTATGTAAAAAAGAGAAGAAATGAAGCATCTGTTTTACCATACGATAAAGTAGCAGTGTCCAGGTTGGTAAACCTGAGCATGGAATCCTGATGTAGGCTGCTTGACTCTTTCGTCTCGGCTAGAACTTCAATGACCTTGTTCTCCTGGCTTCCTTAAAAGTCCCGACTATAACATTTCGATTCCCGAGATGAACCCTGGTATCTGTTTCTTTTCAGAATTTGGCCACATCATAGTTTACTGTGTAATATCACGTAATGGGCGACGAGGTGTGTATTGTACTTTGTTTACTGATAAATGACACGCTTTTACATTAGGTAG
>Ga0123355_10012018_pt1 | contig 13390 bp, 10 predicted proteins | sample TergutEmb28metaG_3_FD_89872 | JGI IMG/M metagenome (GOLD analysis project Ga0123355, IMG submission 89872) | Embiratermes neotenicus P1 segment gut microbial communities from Petit-Saut dam, French Guiana - Emb289 P1 | ecosystem: Host-associated > Arthropoda: Insects > Digestive system > Gut ...
CTGAAGGAAGCTCGACCCAACCTCGAAGCCGGCGCGTAGCAGCCCAAGCTGATTCAGCGCGAAGGTGAGGACGCCGCCGACGATGCATACAGCGCCAAGGCCAATCAGGAGAGCACCCACCGCGCGCACGGTGAGGTGCCACCTGGCCAGCACGATGGCGGTTGCAGCTGCGGTGATCGGGAGCGTGTCCGGGCTGATCGCCATCGCCCCGACCACCAGCGTCACATTCGAGTAGATCACGCCGAACGCGGCAATAACTCCGGCCGAGACCATGAACACCATGTAGCGCGCGAGCGGTCGAGCGTTGGCGCCTGCCTGGCTCAACAGATCGGCCCACACGACGCTGGCGAGCGGCCGGTCAGCGACCGACGGCCCGATCGAATCCAGGCGCACGAGGACCACGTCGTCAGCGGGCACGCCCATCCGCCTGACCTGCTCGAGCGCTCGATCGACGGCATCGTCGACGAGGTCGGCCACCACCACCGACGGCTCCCCGTCTCCGTTGCCGGTGCGGATAACGTGCCGCGCGCCGGGAATCCGCTGGAGGCGCTCCGCCACGTCGGCCATCGCCGGCGCGGCGCCAAACACGCGTAGCTGCAGCATCGCTCAGCTGCCCAGCCGGCGGACGCCGTCGTCCGCCGCGGCCACGGCGGAAACGTAAGCCGCATGCGTCGCCAGGCGGGTCGCCATCACGTCGGCCTGCCAGCACCACGGGGGAGGCGTTCGCCCCAGGAGCGGGAACAGGGCAAAGGTCGCGGTCATCAGCGGCCCGCGGTGGCGCGCACGCAGACGGCGCTCGGTCGCATACGAGAGCGACAGCGCGGCGGTTCCCGCCGTGCCGGCCAGCACGCTTCTGATCGGCCAGGGTACGTTCATGATCCTCCTCCGTTTCCGGTTGGCCACACTCACGACAGGCTGACGCCACCAGCGACTAGCTCGAGCCCGTTCGGTCGATGCGTATCAGAGCACGGTGCGCTGGCCGGCGACGGGTCATGACGTCGATAGCGAGCTCACTGGCGGTCGCCGGATCGGAGATGGGCGGTCGGTTCGTCGAGCACCAGCACGGTCGTGTCGGCGAGCAGGGCGCAGGCGAGCACCAGACGCTGCGCCTGACCCTCGGGCAGCTCACCGGTCGGGACACGATGGTCGGGGCCGAGTTCCACCCGGACATCACCCGATCCGGGTTACGAACGGGTTTTGGCAGATCCCTCACGAACAACCCAGCCCGACCTGAGTGGTGTGAAGTGGTCGGCGGAAGAGCTTGAGCCTTGACCCACCGATAGCTGCCTGCTTTGCCCCTCAGTCAGTTGTCATCGCAACCAGGTCCAGCGTGGTGTGTCGGGTGATCATCCCGATCGGGTGATGCCACCGAGTGATGGTGGCGGCACGGTAAGCCGCGAGACGATGACGATCGGCCGGGGCGGGGCTGTCAGTCCGTGCCGGAGACGAGGAGTTCGTGATGAGAAGCTGGACGGAGCGAGCGGAGGAGGTCACGTACAGGCGTGGGTTCGTGATCCGGATGGCCGGGTTCGCAATCGCCGCGGCGATGACGTTTGCGCTGGCGGGCGCGACAGCGCGGGCGATCGAGCCGCAGGCGTGTTCGAGTTGCCAGCCGCCGATGGCCTACAACAACGGTGCGGTGTTGATGGCGACGTCCGCGGGTTTGACGGTGACTCCGATTTACTGGGCGCCGAGCGGCACGAACTACGCGTTCCCGTCCGGGTTCGAGCCGATCGTCGACGGCTATATCGCCAACGTCGCGGCGGCCAGCGGCAGCACCAGCAACGTGTACTCGATCGATACCGAGTACTACGACATGTCCGGGGGCTCAAAGACCTCGATCGTGTACCGGATCCAGGCCGGCCCGAAGATCGTCGACTCGGGCGCGTTTCCGAGCAACGGCTGCACACCGGCGTCGGGCTACACGGTGTGCATCACCGACAAGCAGCTACAGAGCGAGCTTCAGCGCCTGACCAACAGGCGAGGGTTGACGACCGACGCCGAGCATTTCTATCCGGTGTTCTTCCCGCCGGGGGTGGAGACCCAGGACGGCGGGAGCTCGACGTCCGCCGGCGGCTACTGCGCCTATCACTCGGCGTTCGGGTCAGGGTCGAACGAGATCGTGTACGCGAACATGCCGTACAACGCGTTGAGCGGCTGCAGCGCGGGGCAATCGCCGAACGGGAACGCGGGCGCCGATACCGTGATCGACTCATTCAGCCACGAGCTCAACGAGGCGATCACCGACCCGACCCAGAGCGGTTGGTATGACAGCCAGGGCAACGAGCAGGGCGACATGTGCGGCGTTTACGGTGCGCCGCTGGGATCGACCAACCCGTCTGACCCAGGTCACACGGAGTACAACCAGGTGATCAACGGCGGCAAGTACTACACCCAGGCCGAGTTCAGCAATGTCGCGTTCTCGAAGCTCGGTGACGGCAGGGGCTGCGCGCTCAGCGAGGCGCAGGTCCAGAGCGCGACCGGAGGGTCGGCGGGGAGCACGTCGTCCAACTCCGGGAGTGGCGGCAGCGCGGGCGCGTCGGGGTCAAAGGCCCAAACGGCGCACGGGCCGGTCGTGATCAGGGTCGTCAACGACGCCACCCCGACGACGCTGCCGGCCAACGGCAAGTCGACCGCCGAGGTATCGCTCGGCGTCGCCAATGCCCAGAACCAAAACGTCGTCGGAGATCCGGTCCACTTCAGCGTCGGAGTGAGATCCGGCAGCGGCCAGTGCGGAACGCTCAGCCAGACCGACAAGAACACAAACAGCGACGGCAACGCGGACATCACCTACACCGCGTCGACCAGCAACGTGTCCTGCTGGGTGCTGGGCGTCGAAGGCAAGGGCGGCCAGACCGCCCAGGCGGTGATCTACCAGGGCACGACCCAGAAGCAGAGCCCGACGTTCACCGCGTCGTATCCGACCAAGGTGAAGGCCGGCGGGTCGACCGATTTCACGATCAAGGCGACCAACCCCACCTCCCGTCCGGTCTTCTCGACCCGGCCGCACTTCGTGATCTTTCCCGGCGACGGCACGACCAAGAACGTCAACGCGAGCCAGGTGCACCTGACCTACTCGACGACAGGTGCGAACGGCACGACGACAGGTGCCAAGGGCGCGTTCAGCACAGTTCCACTGACCGGCTCGACGATCAACGGCGGCGCGATCCAGGGCTACGTCGGCCCCCTCGGAGGCGTCACGCTCGCTCCCGACTCGACCCGCACCTACACGTTCCGCATCGCGCTCGCTCCTGACGTACCCGTCTCACACAACAAGCCGCTGATGGCGTTCGAGACTTACCTCGACCAGATCGACCCGGCCGACGAGACAGGCGCGACCCTCGCTGACACCCTCGCCTACCAGGTAAAGGTGCCCGGCGAGACCTCAACCGGCGGTTCCCTGGGTATCTGGGCGGCAGCCGCGGCGGCGTTGGCGTTGGTGATCGGTGGCCTGCTCGTCTGGCGTACGGCGAAGCGCCGACGCCAAGAGCCGCCCGCGCAGGCGGCCTAGCGGTAGCCCCACATTCCCTGGCTCACGTTCGTGAGTTTGCCGCCCGATCCGTGATCCTCAGGGGGAAACCCCTGCAGGTCGTCACATTCCCGAAGCAGGGGAGACAGGACTCGAACCTGCAACCCCCGGTTTTGGAGACCGGTGCACTACCAATTGTGCTACTCCCCTTCGGTCGCTCCATTGTAAGAGCTCGGCGCGAAGTCCGATCCCGGCCTATCCGGGACTACCACTCGGCGGCGTAGATGAACGCCGCCGCGGGCTTGTGGAGCCACTGCGTGATCGCCATCGCGATTCTCATGTTGAGGCCGAACTTCGCCGTGCGCAGACCGGTTAGCTGGCTTGGTGTGCAGTGCAGGATCTCAGCCAGCTGCGGCCAGGTCAGGCCCTCCGCCTGACGGCGCTCGTTGAGCGCGTCGTACAGGCGCCGCAGGTGCCAGCGCAGCCGACGATCCGAACCGGGATCGGGGATTGTGCAGGCGGCCGGCAGCGCGCCCTGGTAGCCGAGGAACGCCTCCGGCGGAAGCCCCAGCCAGCGCAGGATGAACAGCGCGTGCATCGCCGAGATCGCCCCGCGCTCGTTCATCTTCGCGATCGTTTCGGTGGCGATCGGATGATCGTCACGTCGCGCGTTGAGCTCCGATGACTGCTCCCAGAGCTGCGTGGCCAGCTGCGGCCAGCTGAGGCCGAGTTCCTGCCTGCGAGAGTCGAGCGCCGCATGGAGCGCAGCGGCATCAAAGCGCCTGATGGCTGCCATAAGTCTTCGCGAGACTCTAAGCTCTAGGCACACCGCGGGCGAAGTGTTGTGGTTGCACCGAAGCCTTCCAAGCTTCTAGGGCGGGTTCGATTCCCGTCGCCCGCTTAGGTTTTCCGAGACCGCTATTCGGGAGCCTTCAACCGATGGCCAAGGTCTTCACCGCCCTCGCGGTATCCGCGGACGGCTATATCGCGGGTCCGAACGACGGGCCCGGAAATCCGCTGGGCGATGGGGGAGCGCGGCTCTTCAAGTGGTACCGCGACGGCGACACGCAGAGCCGGTACTACCCGCAGTTCAGGCTGTCGGAGAAGAGCGCGAGTGTCTTCGATGCAATCTGTGCGCGCACGGGCGCGGTGCTCAGCGGCAGGCGCACCTACGAGATCGCGAACGCGTGGGGCGGCAGGGGCCCGCTGCCGGGGGTGCCGCTGTTCGTGCTGACGCATGAGCCGCCACAGCCGCCGCCCGCCTCGGACCCCCCGTACACCTTCGTCCAGCACGGGATCGCGGATGCGGTCGAGCGCGCCAAGCACACCGCCGCGAAGCGGGAGGCCGACGTCGCCCTGATGGGCTCGGCGCCCGTGCGCCAGGCGCTCGCACACGACCTGCTCGACGAGATCACACTGCACCAGGTCCCGATCCTGCTGGGCGGCGGCGTGCGGCTGCTCGACCACTTCCCGACCGAGGTCAGCCTGAATCGGGTCGTCTACGCCCCGGGGGTCATCCACATCGCCTACGAGCTGGTGCGCTAATGCCGTGAGGACGCAGACGACGCCGAGGCTGTCTGCACCACCGGCAGCTCGACCCCGGCCTGCGGCGCATGCAACTGCTCGACCAGCTCCGCGGCCCGCGCCCGCATGCGCTCCACGTTGGCGAGCTTGATCTGCTCGTACCCGCGCACGATGTCCGGGAGCTGGATGATCTGGGTCACCACGGCCGCGGTCGACGGGGTCAGACCGGCCGCCGCCTCGCGCACAAGCTCGCGGTACTCGCCGACCAGCGCACGCTCCGTGCGGCGCACCTCGGTGCGCCCGAAGGGGTCAAGGGCGCTTCCGCGGAAGCGCCGGCCGGCGCGCAGCGTCCGGAACAGCGGCACCGCCGAGCGCCCCAGCGCCAGCTTGCGCTTCATGCCGAGCGCGCGCAGCACCGGCGGGTGCAGCAGCACCTTGACATCCGCGTCCGCACCGAACTCGGCGGTGAGGCGCGCCCGCTCGACGGTATCGAGGTGCAGGCGCGCGACCTCGTACTCGTCCTTGTAGGCCATCAGCTTGAACAGGCCGTCCGCATAGGACTCCGCCAGCCCGACACCGCCGGCGCCCAGCCGCTCCTGCAGAGCTCCGGCGACCGCCTGCACATCGTCGACATACCGCCTCGCGTAGGCGGCGTCCTGGTAGGCGGTCAGCTCCGCCTCGTAGCGGGAGATCCGGTCCGCGAGGGTTGCCACCGGGGCCAGGGGCAGAGCGGCCGCCGCCACGCCGGCCGGGGCCACTTCGGCGGCGGGCCCGGGCTCGCTGCCCCGCACCAGGTCGGGCAGCAGGTCCGGCCGCGCGATCGCCGCCCGCCCCCACCGGAAGGCGGCGACGTTCGCCTCCACCGACGTCCCGTTCAGCTCGATCGCGCGCTCGATCGCGTCCGCGCGCAGCGGCAGGCAGCCGTGCTGGAAGGCGGCGCCGATCAGCAGCATGTTCGCCTGCAGGTGGCTGCCGCACAGCTGCTCGGCGAGCGACTCTGCCGCCAGGACGACCAGCTCGTCGCCGCGCGTGAGCCGCTGTACCCGCCGCACCAGGCGCTCCGGATCGGCCGCGAGCACACCGGGGTCGAGCACCATTGACGCCGTCGGGGTCACGTCCGCGTTCAGCACGGCGACGGTCCTGTTGTTGCCCAGCACCGCCACCGTCGCCGGCGTCACCGCGCCGAGTAGATCGAACCCGAGCAGCACGTCGGCACCGCTGCGGCTGGCGCGGACCTGGCCCTCGATGGAAGCGGAGCCGATCCGCAGGTCCGAGACGACCGGCCCGCCCTTCTGCGCGAGCCCGGTCTGATCGAGCCCCGCCGCGGACAAACCCTGCAGGTGGGCGGCCATGGCGAGGATCGCGGCGGCCGTGACCACGCCGGTCCCGCCGACGCCCGGCATCCGGATCAGCGCGTCCTCGGGGACGCGCAGCACCGGGTCCGCCAGGTCCGTGGGCGGCGACGGGACGACGTGGTCATGGCGGCCTGCGCCGCCGGCGCGCGCGCCTGTGGCGTCAGCGCCAGGCTTGACGACGACAAACGAGGGGCAGTCACCCTTCACGCAGCTCATGTCCAGGTTGCACGAGCTCTGGTGGATCCTGGTCTTGCGCCCGAGCTCGGTCTGCACGGGCTGCACCGACAGGCACGACGACTGCTCGCCGCAATCACCGCAGCCCTCGCACACGCGCTCGTTGATCCAGACGCGCTCGGCCGGTGTCTCCAGCAGCCCGCGCTTGCGCATGCGCCGCTTCTCCGTGGCGCAGCGGTCGTCATGGATCAGCACGGTCACGCCCCGCACAGCAGCCAGCTCCGACTGCACCGCTGCGAGCTCGTCGCGGTGTCGCACCGAAGCGACCGCGGCCAGCGCAACCCCGCGGTAGCGCTCGGGTTCGGGCGTGGTGATCACGATCCGGGCGACGCCCTCGGTCGCGAGCTCGTCGACCAGCAGCGGCACCGACAGCTTGCCGACAGCCTGCTGGCCACCGGTCATCGCGACCGCGTCGTTGTACAGGAGCCGGTAGGTGATATTCACCCCTGCCGCGACCGCCGCCCTCACAGCCAGCGACCCGGAATGGTGGTAGGTCCCGTCGCCGATGTTCTGGGTGAAGTGCTTGGCCCCGGCGCCCGAAAACGGCTCCAGCCCGATCCACTGGGCGCCCTCGCCGCCCATCTGCGGCATTCCCAGCAGGTGGCCGCGGTGGCCGTCGTGCTCGAGCGCGACCATCGTGTGGCAGCCGATGCCGACGCCGACGAGATCCTCCGGGCCGCTCCGGGTCGAGGTGTTGTGCGGGCAGCCCGAGCAGAAGTAGGGGGTGCGCCGCGGATCCGCCGCCGCAGCGCCGCCGAGCTCGGCCGCGAGCCGGTCGAGCGGGTGCGCGTCGTCCCACAGCGCAGCGTGCAGCCGGTCGATGAGCGCCACCGGCAGGCCCTCCTCGGGCAGCACCCGCGCGAGCGCGGTGGCGACGTCATCAGCGCTCACGGCCCCGTTTACCGGCAGCAGCTCGCGCCCTTCACGGTCCTGCTTGCCCAGCACCCAGGGCGCGTCCGGAACCCGGTACAGCGCCTCCTTCAGAAGCGACTCGACGAATGGCAGCTTGTCCTCGACGACCAGCACGCTCTCGAGCCCTGACACGAACTCGCGGAGCTGCTCGGCATCGAGCGGCCACGGCATCGAGATCTGCACGAGCCGCAGGCCGAGCGCCTCCCAGTCCTCGCGACCAAGGCCCAGATCACTGAGCGCCCGCAGCACCGCCTGATGGCCGATCCCGGTGGCGACCACGCCGACCCGAGGACGCCGCGGCTCGAACCACACGTGATTGAGCCCGGCCTCGGCGCCGTAGGCGAGCGCGCGCTGGAGCCGTGGCCCGAACAGGTCGCGCTCAGCCTCGAGGTTGGTCGGGCTCAGCAGCACCGGCGGCGCATGCAGCTCCCGGGTTGCGAGCGACGGAATCGCATCCAGAGCGGCACCGGCCTCCGCCATACCCGACGAGTCCGCGAGGTCGCTGACGATCTTCAGCCCCGTCCAGAGCCCTGAGAACCGCGAGAGCGCGACGGCGTGCAACCCCAGCCCGAGGATCTCAGCGATCGTGCCCGGCGCCAGCAGCGGCATCACCAGTGAGCGGCAGGCCGGCTCGCAACCGCTCGGGAGCGTCGAGGACTTGGCGGCCGGGTCGTCCCCGATCAGGGCGACGGCACCGCCCAGCGGGGCGGTGCCGGAGAAATTCGCGTGGCGGATCGCGTCCGACGCGCGATCGAGGCCCGGGGACTTCCCGTACCAGAAGCCCGTCACGCCCTGCATGGTCGCGTCCGGCAGCTCGCCCAGCAGCTGTGTGCCGCCGACCGCCGTGGCCGCGAGCTCCTCGTTCAGGCCCGGGCGGAAGACGATCCCGGCCGGCTCGGTGTGGCGCGCTGCGCGTCCCAGCTCGATGTCGAGGCCGCCGAGCGGCGAGCCGGGATAGCCGCTCACGAACACGCCGGTGTCGAGACCACGGCGCGTGTCGAGCCGCCGCTGGTCGAGCATCAGGCGCACGAGCGCCTGCATCCCGCTGAGCAGGATCGGCCCGGACTCGGCGCCGTAATGGTCGTCGAGCGCGAGTTGGCGAAGGGGGGCGACGGTACTCATGCGGCGTGCTGAAGCGCCCGCTCGTGGGTTTCGCTTCGGCGCGCTGCGCCGCTGCTACGCGCGCCGTCCGAAGCGCCCCGGGCGCCGTCCAGGATGCTACGCACCCGCTCGGTCGCGACCTCGAGCGGCGTCCGGCCCGTGTCCGCGGCGACCGCGAGGATCTCGCGGCTGCGCTCGCCGATCGCCTGCACGTCCGCGCGCAGGCGGTCCTGGGAGTGGCCGGCGCGCAGGCTGTGGATGTGGATCACGCCGCCGGCGTTGGCCACGAAGTCGGGCACGTAGGTGATCCCGCGCGCCGCCAGCAGCGCGGCGCAGCCCGCATCCGAGAGCGTGTCGTTGGCGGCCCCGGCGATCATCCGGCACTGCATGCGGCGCGCGGTCGCGGGGGTCACCACCTTCGCGACCGAGCAGGGCGCGAACAGGTCACACGGGGTGTCGAGCACGTCACCGGCGGAAACGGTGCTGCCTGCGACCTCGGCGGCGACCGCCGCTGCGCGCCGCTTGTCGATGTCGGAGACCACGACCTGGGCGCCGTCGGCGGCGAGGTCGCGGGCCAGGTCGGCGCCGACATGCCCGGCGCCCTGGATCAGCACGCGGATGCGGCTCAGGTCCTGGTCGCCGTCGACGTGCGCTACGGCGGCGCGGGCGGCGGCGGCCACGCCCAGCGCGGTCCAGGGCGAAGGGTCCTCGTCGTTGCAGGAGACCTCGGCGCCGCCGTCGGCCATCGCCTGGAGGTCGGTGGGTGTCGTGCCCATGTCGACGCCGGGAAGATAGGCGCCGCCGGTGCGCCGCACGAACTCGCCGAAGCGCTGCATCAGCGCCAGCCGGTCGGTGTCGTGCGAGGGCGCCAGGATGACCGATTTGGCGCCTCCGTAGGGCAGCCCCGCGAGCGCGTTCTTGAGGGTCATCGACGCTGCGAGCCGCTGGGCCTCGACGATCGCCGCCGCGTCGCTCGGGTAGCTGCCGAAGCGCACGCCGCCCAGTCCGGGGCCCAGCGTCGTGTCGTCGATCGCGATCGCGGCGCGCAGCCCGCGGGCGTCGTCGTGGCACAGCACCAGCTGTTCGCTCTGCCAGGCGTCGCCTGAGTCCCCTTCCCAGTACCCCGTTTCCATCGCCCGTGCCTCCTCCGTCGTAGTGCGCACACGCTTAACAGAAGTGCGGTGCGGCAACAGACGCAACTAGTTCGCAGTGTTCGAGCGATGGACGCAACTTTCGCGCGTTTTGGGGTGCATACGCGACAAATTACGCGCGCGGGGCGCAATGGATCGGGCTATCGTTTCCGGCGATGCCGGGAAACGTCCAGCTCGATGAGATCGACCAGCAGATCATCGACCTGCTGCGCGACGACGCCCGCCGCACGCTCACCGACATCGCGCAGCGCGTGAACCTCTCGCCGGCGCCGGTCAAACGCCGCATCGACCGGCTCGAGCAGGCCGGTGTGATCACCGGGTATACGGTTACGCTCGACCACGCGCTGATCGGGCCCACGATCGAGGCCTTCACCGAGCTGCGGTTCGCAGGCGACGCCGACATCGACGAGATCCTCGGCGCGGTCGAGAGCATCCCGGAGATCCGCGAGGTGTTCACGATGGCCGGCGACCCGGACGCGCTGCTGCGGATCCGCGTCAACGACATGGAGCACCTGAAGGCGGTCGTCAATCAGCTGCGACGTACGGGTCGCGTGACCGGGACGAAGACGCTGATGGTGCTTGAGCGCTGGGCACGCTGAGCTCCTCGCGCAGGAGGATCGCGCCCTCCCCGGTGTTGTAGGCCTCCTCGCCGTGCTGGACGACGTCCATCCCGAGCGGCTCGCCGTGCTCGGCGACGCGCAGCGGGATCACCAGGCCGATGAGCTTCAGCAGCCCGAAGGTCGCGGCGAACGCGTACGCCGGCGCGGCCAGCGCGGCGACCGCCTGCCAGCCCAGCAGCGACGGGTGGCCGAACAGCGCGCCGTTGGCGACGCCGTTCCAGGAGTGCTGGGCGAACAGGCCGATGAAGAGGATGCCGGTCAGCCCGCCGAGCCCGTGGGCGCCGAGCACGTCGAGCGACTCGTCCAGAGACGTGCGCGGGCGCCACTGGATCACCGCGTAGCTGGGCAGCGCCGCGAGCGCCCCGAGCAGCAGCGCCGCGCCCGGGCTCACGAAGCCCGCGGCCGGCGTGATGCCGACGCAGCCGACGACGATCGCGGTGGCCGCGCCGATCGCCGTCGGACGCCCGTTGAGGCGCGCCTCGATGGCCATCCACACCACCAGCGTCGCTGCCGGCGCCAGCAGCGTGTTGGTGAACGCCAGGGCGGTCGTGTGGTTGATCCCCAACGCCGAGCCGGCGTTGAAGCCGAACCAGCCGAACCACAGCAGCCCGGCGCCCAGCAGCACGTAGACGACGTTGTGGGGGAGCAGCGCCTGGCGGCCGTAGTCGCGGCGCGCGCCCACGGCGAGGGCGGCGGCCAGCGCCGAGAAGCCCGATCCCATCTCGACCGGCACGCCGCCGGCGAAGTCCAGCACCCCGTGCTGAGCCAGCCAGCCTCCGCCCCAGACCCAGTGGGCCAGGACGGGGTAGACGAGCAGCGACCACAGCGCGATGAAGGCGATGAAGGCGGGGAAGCGGATCCGCTCGACGACCGCACCGGAGACCAGCGCCGCGGTGATGATCGCGAACGCGGCCTCGAAGCAGAAGTAGAGGAGCTGGGGGATATGCGTGCCGGGTTGGGCGCCGAGGCCGACGTGGCGCAGCAGCGCGAAGTGCAGCCCGCCGATGAACCCGTTCGAGCTGTGGGTGAATGCCAGGCTGTAGCCGGCCAGCGTCCATGTGATGGTCACCACGCCGAGCGCCGAGATGCTCATCATGAACGTGTTGAGGATGCTCTTGGCGCGCACCATGCCGCCGTAGAAGAGGCCCAGCGCCGGCGTCATCATCAGCACGAGCGCGGTGGCGATGAGCATCCAAGCGGTGTCGCCGGCGCTGATGCTGCCGGTGCTCATGTTTCGGGGGTCCGCTCGGTCACGGGTGTGACCGCCTCGACGTCGGTCTCTCCGGTGCGGATCCGCACCGCGCGGTCGAGGTCGACGACGAAGATCTTGCCGTCACCGACCTCGCCGGTGCGGGCGCCTGCGGCGAGCGCGTCGATCGTCGCGTCCACGAAGCTGTCGGAGACCGCGATCTCGAACCGGACCTTCTCCGACAGGCCCACCTTGACGGTGGTGCCGCGGTAGGTCTCGACCTTCTCGGTCTCGCCGCCGTGGCCCTGCACGCGACTCATGGAGATGCCCGTGACGTCGGCCCGGTAGAGCGCCTCGAGGACATCGTTCGCCTTCTCCGGGCGCACGATTCCGATCACGAGCTTCATGCCTTTTCAGGCTAGAGCGGGCTTGGCCAGATGGCCTTATCCATTTGGATAACGAGCGGTGGGATCAGGTCAGACAGTTGGCCAGATGGCCAGGCATAGGCTCGGCAAGACGCGGCGGCGATGCGACCCCGCCCGCCGCCGAGGCCGAGTCAGGGGACACCAAAGAGGCGCTTTTCCGCGCGGTATCGCGTCGATATCGGAGCCGATATCACGTCAAAGTCAGCCTTGCAGGCGCGCTCGGGGCGGGCCATCCCCAGCGGGCTTGCCACCAACGCTTCGCGAGTCCTTGTGGAGGTGACGGGAAGGAAAGCCACTCCCACGGTGGCTTTCCTTCCCGTCACCCGTGAACACCGACCGACTCTTGGCGCAACGCGACGGTGGATGCGCTCACAAACCGTCGCCGGGTTCCCGGCGGGACTTCAGCCACTGTGCCTTGTGCAGCTTCTTCTCAGCTTGGTAGTGGGCAAGCGCCTGCGGTGAGTCGACGTCGCCGAGCGTAGGGTGGGAGGGCACGAGCCCCTCGGCGGCCGCCACACCGAAGCGGTTGAACAGCACCGCGCCGAGCGACTTGATCTTCATCTCGCCGAAGCCTGGCAGCGCGCCGATCCGAGCGCGCAGGTCGTCGGCGTCGGCGGCCTCGGTCCAGATGCGACTCGCGTCGCCGCCGTACTCGTCGCGGACGATCGCCGCGAGCTCGTGCACCTTCGCCGCCATCGCGCCGGGAAAGCGGTGGATCGCCGGCTTCTCGCGGAAGACCGCATCGAGGTCGGCGTCGGCCAGGGCGGCGGCGTCGAGTGAGCCGACGCGCTCGCGGATCGCGAGCGGGCCCGAGAAGGCCTTCTGCACGGTCACCTGCTGATCGAGCAGAAACCCGATCAGCAGCGCCATCGGCTCGTCCACCAGCAGCGCGTTGGCTGTCGCGTCCTCGGTGAAGAACAGCTGCCCGGGCACACGCAGATCGTATCCGTACTTTTCCCGGGCCGCGCCCACGGCCCCGTACCGATTCGGGGTGGGCGGGGAGGGCGCAGGATGGTGATGCATACCGGAGGACACAGACCCCGAACTCAAAGGAGGAACCCGGAATGCAACGCAAAGTCTTCGACAAGCTCGTCTCGGGCGCGGGCGCCGTGCTCGTGGTGGTCCTGCTCGTCGCGGGCGGACTGCTGACGTGGGGGCACAACTTCGCGAGCAGCAACGTCCACAACCAGCTCGCGCAGCAGCAGATCTTCTTCCCGGCGAAGAGCGAGCTCAACGCCGTCAGGGCGCAATACAACCAGGGTGGCCAGAAGGCGGTCACCGATCCCGAGTTCCCGAACGCCGCCGTGATGCTCCCCGCGATCGCGCCGTACGCGGGCCAGCAGGTGCTGACCGGCAAGCAGGCGCAGGTCTATGCCAATGACTTCATCGGCCAGCACCTGTACGCGATGC
>Ga0123355_10012019_pt1 | contig 13390 bp, 7 predicted proteins | sample TergutEmb28metaG_3_FD_89872 | JGI IMG/M metagenome (GOLD analysis project Ga0123355, IMG submission 89872) | Embiratermes neotenicus P1 segment gut microbial communities from Petit-Saut dam, French Guiana - Emb289 P1 | ecosystem: Host-associated > Arthropoda: Insects > Digestive system > Gut ...
TCCTCATTATGTAATTTTCTCCATTCCCCTGTTACCTCGTCCCTCTTAGGCCCAAATACTCTCCTCAACACCCTGTTCTCAAACACCCTCACCCTACGTTCCTCCCTCAATGTCAGTGACCAAGTTTCACACCCATACAGGACAACGGGCAGAATTATAGTTCTACATATCTTGATCTTTAAATTTTTGGACAGCAACCTGGATGACAGAAAATTCTGCACTGAATAATATCAAGCATTCCCTAACTTCAGCCTGCTCTTAATTTCTTCCTGAATAGAATTTTGATTTGTTAACATTGTTCCCAAATATTTGAATTCTTCCACCCTCTCAATGGAACTATCTTCATACTGTGACCACAATTATTATACTAAGATCAAAGTACAAACAGACCATGAAATGTTCCAGAAGAGTAAGGCATATTTTTGTTGGATATATGTAATAACAGCTTAATGATTATTCCTGAAGATGGAGCAACTACCATCCCATTTAATACAAATGAAGCCACGCCAACTTAACTAACCTTCATCACCACAGAAAGTGCATCTACCCTGCGGTACATTTCAAATGAGCTCTTTTTCTAGTAAGGATTTAGCAAATGCAAGATTCTAGGTTCTGCCAGCATTGTTGATAAAGGTTCATATCTTCCAGGACATGATGCTGTGTCAAATGGTAACTAGTTACTTGTCGAACTTAGTGCCAGATCCCAGAGTCTTCAATGTAATGAACTTGAACTGTTAAGGAATGACAACAAATGCCATATGTCACAGTGGTGTAATTAGCAGTGGTGGATGACAGTGAGGTTTTATCCATTTCTCACACATTATTTCATAAAGAAGACTCGTATGCATCACCAGCACTGACATAAAAATTTATATGAAGTCTCCACCATTCGCTGAGCCAAACCAGACTGCAGCAGTTACAAACTTCATTGTGTGAAGGGATGGGGAGTATGAAAGGTGGTCAAGTGCATGTACTTTACTGCCACTTAAGATAAATTCATGTCCAGCATTAAAGTTTACACTTTTTTATCTCTGGACAACAGCCCAAGTTGGGCACAGGGCACCTCACTGTTCAGATTTCTAGACCACGCACAGTTAGACATACACACACCCAGAAGAACTTTGAATGAGTGATCAGCACATCGCAGAGGCCACTACCTAAACATCACACAACAAACACAAGAGATGAACAACTATACCATCAGCAGGTTTGAACCTATGATTCCAACAGACAAGCAGCTGAAAGCGTACACCTAAGACTGCACAGCCACCAAAATCAGCAAGTTGACTCTTATGCTAATTAAAATAGTAAATTGAGATGTATGTCACACAAGCAGTGTTATGTGATAGTCAGCTGATTACCTAGCAGACAGTTTCATTGCATAACATTTCACATCAAAAAAATTTTCACAATATGATTTGAATCCTAATATTCAGGTAGAGAAATCAACAGTATCTTTGTTTCACCAAAAACCAATAAAAATTTTAAACCTATATTTTCACGTTGTTTGGGGAGCTGTGACTGAAAGCTTTCATTTGGGTGTAGGTATGGTCTCCTAAAGGGAAGAAATAATGGATGTTAACCACAACTTATCTAACCTACTCAGGTAAGATTTAAAGTGTAGTCAGTTTGCTGACTAATTAATCCATTAAGTATGTTTATGCAAGGAAAATCAGGCCTCTACACAGTTCTGCTCCCTAGAAGTTGCATTCTCATCATCATATGATCATGCCCAAGAAAGGACAACAATTACTATGATGACAACAACGTGGCTCGTTAGAATTACTAGTTCAAGAGACATAAGAATAAAAAATGTAATGAAACCTACCACATGCAGAAAAATTTAGGAAGTGTTTTAAAACCATTACGTTATCTAAAAACATAATGTATTAACGAATGTTAAGTATGATGAGGATTAATGCCTATGAAAGCATATTTGTGTGCAAAAAATGGTCATTCACTACTACAACTTATAAGATTAGATATTACAGCTGTGTACTGCAAAAATATGATGTCAGTGGACGCAATCTTCCATAACATTCGACTCAACTAATACTGTGACTGATTTAGAAGATACAAAAACTGCACTTTATCTGGAAGTAACAATTGTACACTGCAATTATGTCCTCATGCCAATCAATCCAAGTGAATTTCGTCTCCTCTACTAACACTTAGGAATGCTCATCTCAGATAAAATCATGTTAAATCACATTTGTCATTATCTCACTGTAGCTGCCTCCTCACACCAGTGCATATACTGCAGCAAATACAAGCATGGAATTTGACATTTATGACAGAAGACGCTGTTAACTTTGGTCGTCTAATCAACACACTGACATTTAGTCTTTTTACACATACAAAGTATAACTTACTTTTTAACTAGGAACACAAGTACGCACACACTCAATACACTTATCTCAGTGCTCCTACGTCCTGACAAGCACTGATCTGTACACGTCTCGCACTCGTGGAATCTCAACAGACCTTTGATCCATGCAACAGACCAAGTAACCACGGGAGCTTATATTCTGTGCTAACCGTGGATTGTAACCCACGCAACCATGGACGCACAAAACAAATTTGTGGCCACGGATCGTCTGTGACCCATAGACACACTTGACGAAAGGGATGAAACTAATATATACCCACAGAATGAGCTACAGTCGTGGTCAACATATGGTTTATTCCACACTGCAAAAAAGTACGAATTCAAAACAAGTTTGTGTGCGGACGCACTGAGGCATGCACCAGACATACTTTCTACCCCAGTCAAAACGACCTAAAACAAAGAGCCGCGATGACGGGCCTAGTGCCGCATTTCTGTAAACATTTTGTTACAAGGTGTCCTTAATAGAGCTTTGCATTAAGATACTGCAGTGCCCCGTACAGAAAATTCTATTTTATTTTATTCCTTTTCGTTTTATACATTTCATAAATGCTGCTATTATTGTAAGGAACGGCTGGGTACATTTCCCAGTCGAACAAACAGGAAGGCCAGATCACCTATCATTCACATAGCAACAGTAAACCAGTTGAAACTGCAGAAAACTGTTGCTAGGTGAATGCAGGAAATGCTGACTTAAGCTTAGAAGTGTGGTGTAGCTTGGTAAAGCGGTAGTACAGAGTCTTTGTTGAACCTTTGGTAGCGGCAGACGTATCGTGAGTGGGGGAATAAAATTTACAACATGTGGGCTTTACTGCTAATTATCATGCCAGGTAAGCGTAATTAAGTTGTTTGGTGCCAAATTTAAATGTGCGACATAATTAGGGTTATATTTTGTTTCATTTGGGCGCTTTATAAGTTTGTATTCCAAAATGATTGGTTGGGAAATAGAAGGAAGGAAATATGCAGCAGCGGGATGTGATCAGGCTTCCCTCGTGATAGTTCTTTAATAGAAGTTTATGAGCTATTGATTGGTGTGCTCATTTTTTCCGTTGTACTATACAAGTGTCCGGGTTAATGTACTTTGTTGCAGAGTTGTAGATTATAGTTTCAATACACTGTATATCTCATAGTGCTGTGCAAAGTGGTGGCAGTGGATACCCTTCTTAGGTAATGGTGTCGGTGGGTAGGATGGCCACCGCACCCCATTAAAATACAACTGTGAATACAGTCTTTCACAAAAAATAAGTTTTACTCTTATTTACTGCGTTTTGAACTAGTTTTCATAGCCTTCATAACACAATTGCTATTAAATTTACAGACTGTTTCGTTTCCTCTGTTTGAAAACTTCAGTGGCAGAATAATTACGGGCAGTAGGGCTGTAATTAGAATTAGATTTGGAAGTACAATTTACCTACATTCCATACATACTTTATAGTACACGTCATACTACGAATGTAATGCATTATAATAAAACACAAATACGAAATATGTGCCTCTACTGATGTGTGAACTTAGAGATGTTTATGGTATACTTACATTTTACTAAAAAAAAAAATCCCGTCCATATATCCGAAAGGGTCTTGGTCTTTATTTTCATGGTATTCTTTCGCGCCAGCAGCGTAGCTGGGAGAGGGGCGAGTGATACAGACGCGCCACAAGGAGCGGTAAAATGGACTCAACAAATTGTATTATTGAGCAAAATAACAGGCAATTCGATAAGTGCAATTTTCTAAAGTTCGTAATTCCTTTTAGGGGCTGCCATTGCGATCACTCGGCCCAAAAATAAAAAATAAAGCTACGTCACTGACTAGCACTGAGCAGAAGAAAAAAAACTTTCACGATGGTGTGATCCAGACCTCTCACTCTTAAGAGAACCACGAAAACGTCAATCAAGCTGGTGAGTATGCTGACCGGTATTTAAGCTGAGCAACTTAAGTACAAGACAGAAGCTTTAACGCTGGGACCAACTTGCTCGATTTATCCACGTTATTTGAAGGAAATTTCACCCATTATTGATTTAAGTCCGGTTTCACTGTAGATATTGCTATTTGTTACCATTATCATAATGTCTCAATGTGTGATTATTTAAGAAGGTACGATTATTTCAGAAGTATTCATCTGGTCTCAACTTAGATTGATCGTTCGTTTCTAATATGCAAATACCAAGCGTACGTAACACAGTTTCGAGCAAATTAGTCTCGTAAAGGTCACCGTATACTTTACTTATCCAAAGGAACAGACACATATCTGTGTACTTGTGGCACACAGTAACTAATCACGAATAAAGTTGAGAGTTCCTATACTTGAAGGCAGGTCTGCTAGCTGGAAATCTATATGAAAGAGACAAATTCAGCGAGCGGCAAACTCGATCAAGGTTGGCTTCATTGTCCTGATCCCTAAAGCACCAACAGAGTAGATATCCAAATTCCACGCTTCGCTGCGTAACACTTTCGTAGCCCTCCAAAAGTTAGTATAAAATATTGTCCATATGCAGCGAAAAAGTCGATGTGATTCTTCCCTTTGCTGCACAATCATAAACAAAACGTATAAATTGTAAAGAATCTCACTAACCCCAGCCATCTCTCATTTTCTCTTGTCAATCGTTATTTTCCGTCCTTCAAATGGCTGAATTATTCTTGTTAACAAAATCCAAATTAATTTTTTCCGCGTGTTTAAACGTAGGTACCTACAGACAAAATCACTTCCAACTCAGTGGATTGTGTTACAAAGAGGAGAGAAAATGGGGATGGCGTAGATTTCGGGTTGGTAATTGCAGTCTTAAACTTCTTATTGACAAATAAAGACGTTCATGAGAGAGTAATGACGCAAAACAGTGACGTAATATATTAACAAGAAAATTATAGTCAGTGAAAGGGAATATATGAACATTAACGTTACACTGTAAGCGAAGTTGTTTCATGCAAGAAGATTCTCCAGTGTCGCAGTGACCTCGAGAACAAAGGTTGCCCATCACGTCTAAGCATGTGATATTCCCTTACTGGCAGCCGGCTTCATATGTCGGTGCGCTTCCCTGCAACCCATAGCAGAGAAAGTGTTAGACCATTAATTATGGCATGTCTGTTATTGGCTGCAGGCAGCAGAGCTTAAATTGTTTTCAAAACAAGTCCAACATTTCTTGACTTACAAGATTATACAACACCATTATCCCTTTGGTCTAATTACTCGAAAATCTTAACACTTGTGTGAGAAGTGTGCTGAACATAATGTGTTATTCACTCTTCTCTAAACTTTTGTACAAGACACTTTGCACTCCGACATATTACCTATTTAGCGAAGAACGGTTGAAATGTGCTCATATATGTATATGTATCGTGCAGAATATGTCTTCTTTGGATTTTAACTAAAATTTAGGCGTTTAGACAAGTTTTGGAACAACTCCCCAGTATCAAATTCCAAGACGGTCCGTTTAACGTTTCTTGAGTTTCGTGGGCAAAGACGGACAGAAAGAAATAGCCAATGAATCTAATAGGTGCATTTTTATTACTTGTGCTATGAATGCCCAAAACACCAACGCGACCCTAACTTCGTCTGGGAAGAAATAAAGGAAAACCAATTCGTCGACGGATCGCTGTGTGTGACATCTCTTTGTGCAACATATTATAAACAAATTCACTAACTCAAGAACTGTCAGTAGAATCAAAAGTTTCAAAATTGCAGATAAGATCTCCGCCACTGGACAGGACCTAGAGGCATTTCAGTCAGCCTCCAGATTCCATAAATAGTCTCTTTAAGACATATTTAATGGCCACTCTTCATTATTTTTCGCAAATAGTTCGCTTTCCAAAAGGTTTCCCTACCAATATTCTACATGCATTTCTCGTCAACCGTACCCGAACTACATATCCAGCCAATCATAATTTACCTGGTATTATTATTATTCGAACAATACTAGATAATCAACATAAACTACGACGCTCCGCGTTGTGTAAAGCCCTAAACTCCCATTAAACTTCGTCCCTCCCGGATGCAAATATTTCCCTGAGCAGTCTTACTTTTATACATTTATTTATAACTGAGGTTTTCCCAGACAGCGGGAGTCAACATTTCACAGATAAGCAAACCTACCTATACAGTCATCATTTTATGTAACTTATGCAGTGTTCTGATACGTAAATGGAAAATCAAAGTAAGTCTTCAGATATACAAGTATGTGCCATGTAATCTGAATATCAGCATTTGGATAAACCCGGTAGATGGAGTTAGGAAGTTGATTCGCAGTGTCGGGCATCATCTATCAAATACGCATGAGAATACGTCAACCCTGGGAACAGCGTGAATGTATCTCCTTATGGGAAGTGCTGCCGTTGACTTGGTAGAAATACACAACTATTTTTGAGAAACATGTTGCCTCCATCTTCAGGGTAGCAGAATGAGAGTTCTTCGCGCTGTATAACCTCTTATTTGAAACAGTCGTTATATAACATAATCAACTATCATTGTTGTGCGGCCCTTTCGCTTTTAAGAGACAGTTTGGCCTGTATGCCCTTGTTCAGATATATAATACAGGCTTTGCATCTCAGATCAGTCACTAAATATAAAGGGTCATCTGGTGTTGCTTCGTGGAAGCCCTGTGCTCCGCAGTGGGGCAGCAGGAAATTGACTTTATTTGACAAACAAATAAAGACGTAGAAGTCTGTAATCACAACGTCTAATGTCACACATACAAGCACATATCAAGCTTCGGCATGATACTGCTTTACGGTATGTCAACAAGTAGGCATCGTTACATGGAATGTTACAGAACTCAACGGAGAGTGCTTGCAGTCACTGCAGAGCACTCTGAAATACGAAAAATAAAACCATGCATAGCCTTCAGTACACATATTTTACGGCGTAACCCGGAATCGAAAGCCGGTAATTTCATGTCAGAATTTCGGTAAAATTGTGTTCAGTTTCAAATTACCCGTCATGCAAGTTTCACAAAACTTTCAGTTGTTTTCTCACTTTATTGTGAAAGTTCTCAAACCTTAACCGAACCTTGAATACTGAGGCAGCACGTTTCTCCTAAACACTGGTACTATATGGTACACCACATGGTGCCACAGCCCAAAAGCATATACTGTTTATAACCACCGCCTTCAAAACCTCAATGTCAGAGGCAGCACGTCTCTCAGAAGACTTCGTAACCAACTACCAGACTACACGCCGTCATTAACCAGAAGACCTCAGTCTTTACGTTGACCGCCGTGATAACCCCAAACCTCATATGGACTGTTCTTTCTTGTGACTCAGTAAGCAAAAGCACCATCTAAATTTACTCTTCTCTTCTATACAACAACAATTTTTGACGAAAATTATCAACAGGGCGTTCTCTCTATTCGACTGCAAATATATAAAATTAACCAGGCATTACTTCTTCTTCTTCTATGGCGGTACAACTCTGATACAGTCTTGGCCTTCTCGACAATAACCTACCATTTAAGGCGGTCCTGTACTTGTAAACCAGGCGTTACTATTACCAGAATTTCCCTTTTTAAATTAAATGTTGTCTTCAATTTAATCTACAACTGTAAGTATCAAAATTCCTTAAATAATGTAGAGATGTGACGGATCGTACTGAATGTAAGTGCGATTTCATAATATGCAATTGCAGGGTAGAATCATTTACTGTGTAGGTATGAGGGACCCTGGCAACATGTGTGTTGTGCAATCGATGAAGCAAAGGACAAAGTAAAGGATAACGTCACACATCTTGACAGTACGTGATCAAACTCTCACTTTCGCTTATCACACCAACCGCAAAACCAGCTGTAAATTCTTTAGGTACAGACCGAGCTAAAACGTATACCTATAAATGTGCCCAATTGAAGAGATGTATCGAAATAATAAATAGAACAAAGTTTGTTTACGTATTACTTGGACCCAAGGAAGAATATGTAATAGACACATAGAGAAAAGTAAGGCGATTTGTAATTATACGCTTCACCTGGTACTTACAAAATAAAGTAGGCTTATCATTGTATATTTTAGAAGGCTACAATGGATGGGACAAGTACACGGTGGAAACGAAAGATGCACATATTTTAGTTAGAAACCCTCAAGGAAAGGAACCGCTTGCGATAAAAAGAGGTAGAGGGTAGGGTAATATTAAAATGTATCTTACCGACATGGGGTATGGACTGAATTCAACTGGGCCAGGACAGGATATAATGGCAGGTTTCTGTGACACGATAAAAAAAAACTTTTGGGTTCGAAAAAAACAGGGTTGCTGGGTTCCATTAAATGATGGACCATTTTTATCAGCTTGGTATCAAATTTTCAGGGAAGGTTAACTTTGTTTTATAAAAACTCAAATTATTTAGCAGCACTGCATAAGGTAGGCTGTACAGTTTTTGATGTACCGATAATGAAGTTAAATTGAGTAAATAGAACTAAGTTTTGTGAAATTAAAGACTGGAGTGATGTCAAGCTCAACGTATTTTCCATAAAGTTCGAATATGAAATTATTGAGTTTCGAATCCAGATTATACCATGAAATGCATTTATTTCGACCTAAGTATCATCTTATTTTTCATATATGACCTTGTAGTGAGAAGGCTGCCAGTGCCGCAGACATTGAGTTCAATAACACCGCACCTGACGACGCGTGCTTCTGGAGGCAGCCTAGGGCAGTCTGAATTGCAAGGTTTGAAATGTCTGCGTAGACAGCATTAGACACGGTCATAATCATACAGCTCTGCTTCCTTAATTATTACTGGAGGTTTGAAATCCTGTTATTTCAAAAGGACATGCAATGTATGTGTAACCTATCACTGAGGCGCGTTCGCGTAATCATTATTGCCACGGGCAAGCAATAAGTATTACATATTTTGAGTATGTGTCCGTGGTCATGCCTTAGTTATCCGGCGGGCAAATCGCATCTTTTCTGTGCCGTATGTTTTTGTCATCGGTTATATTTTTCAATATTACCTCAAAACGGCACTATTTTTTAAAAACATTTATTGAACATAAAATGTATATTTTGATTTTCTTTACAACTTTTTTTTCGAAAAATTTCTCATTCTTAGAAGAATAAAGCGAGATATGATCATAAATGTATATAGATCTGCAAGTATAGTCCCCGTTATTCTTGTCACACTTTAAAAACTCTTGAATTTTCTCGACAGATTTTAGAAAAAAAAAAACGTAAATATCGAATTTCATTACAATCCGTCCAATAGGAGCCGAGCTGTTCCATGCGGACATTTAGACGGACGGACAGACGTACATGAAGAAACTAATAGTAACTTTTCGCAATTTTGCAAACGCGCCTAAAATGGCATACAAGCCTGACTGCCTGAAGGAACAAACAACATAATGATGATGATGATGATAATAATAATAATAAAATGTTGTTGTTACTGTGCTGTTTAAGAACTTTCAGCTATAGTCGCTACGTAGAGCCAACTGAGATGAGAAGGCAAATCGTCGTGGCCTATTTAACGCCATTACCTCGACACTCGCATGCAGATATTCAGGAAAGCTACAAAACTTCAACTATAATATCCCCCTTTAGAAATTATTCATACAGGCAATGTGTAGGTGGAACATCTACTTATTTCTACTCTAACAAATCTGGCACGTTCTACATTATTTAACGATGCTGCATACTTCACCATTGGCTAGTCGCCTCTGTTCAGTGGTTCACATAGAAAGCAAAAACGGAGAGAGATGGAAAGAATAAGCTGCTTAGCATACAGTTTATGTCCAAATCTTGAAAAATTACTTGCAATATTCTTGTAGTTTATAAAAATTCTAGCAGTCATAGCAGATAGCAACATTGAAACGACCAACCTTGTTGGTGTAGTATAGGGGTGCACAAAGTTTTAAAAAATTTCATACCACCTTAAGATTGTAGGCAGAAGAATGGTGACACGAAGCAAGTTCCATGCTGAGGATCCACAAATATTAGGTGCCACTGTACAAAATTTAGACGCCACAGAAACCTGGCATCCGGATTTGTGCATCCCTGGTGCCGTGTTTAGTAATTGTACTAAATATTTTGAAGCTCCGCATTCGAAATTCGTCCCACATACCAGCTACCCTGGCTGAGACGTTTTTCTCATTCCCTCCAGGCAAATGCTAAGCCATTACCTTCGTAAAGCAATGACCCCAGCCCTTCTAATTTAGCATTCACATTCATCCAAACGTTAGATGGTATAGTGTGTGTAAGAAATGCGACTGGAAACGGAGACGTTACGTACATAATCTAGACTGAATAACTTACGTTAAGTATATAACCTAGACTAAATAACTTAAGTTACGTATATAACCTAGACTGATTAACTAATTATGCTATAAATTTACGCTCTTTAAAAAAATAACGCATGACGGAAAAGTCAAACACGGGTTGAAGCGATCGAAATGGCTTACAATACACAGTCCCAGAATATGGCAACACTGTCAAAAAAATCCGTAGAATTAGGTACAGAAATGACTTATCTTCTTCCATAGCATTAAGACCAGTTCTGGGCTCGCTCATGCAGCATCCTGTTGAGTGGGTATCGGGCGGTATTTCGCTGGCGCTAAAGTGATGGGTCATAAAGTTAACCACTTACCCCCTCTACTGCCGAGATTAAGAATGTGTGGAAGTGTACCTCCGCTCGGCCATATACCTTCGTTACATGCACATGGACAAATTTACCTTTATGTGGGTATTACCCGATTCTCAGACCTGTCGATTAGCCTTTTAAGTGGCCGAGGGCAAAGTTCTATGCCGCTAGAGGGTGTCTTTGATCCGCTACCTTTCGGGACCAGTGAAATGGCATCGTTCCGTTTCTTGGAACACCTACACCTAAAACGACCCGCATAATAGCAGAATCATTAATTTATCTTCACCCGAAGCCTTCCTTATTGCAGTGTGCGCAACAGCTGCCCTAGGCCCCGCGCATCGACGTTGAAATGTGGAAAATGTCATGGACGTCACCGTAAGCATTCAAGAAGCGAACATGCTGTATTACAAATACCAACAGGTAGCTCATAGGATATGAATGGAATGCACTTATGGCGATGACATTACACTAATGCTGTTCTAGCGATCACAAAGAGTGCAAAGGCTAAGCGTGTTTTCCATTATTATTGCCGTCTTTATCACTAAGTCACGATAAAGGGGATTATTCTTTTGCCTACGTGTCACATTTGTGGTCCTTGAGTTGAATGCCTGTAGCCTAAGAATTGCGACTGCAATAATGGCAATATAATGGAGTACGACGAAATACAGTAAATCGTCTGTTTCCAGTACACCGTAATACTGCGTACTGTAAAATGAATGGTGAGGTGAAATAGCTCGTCGCTGAGTGCGGTCCCACACACAAAGGTGACTTAGTATTTAAAACCATTTTCGTGTGACAGTGATGCTTAGAAACACTCTAACCCTTTAAGGACGAAGCGTAACCGTTTCATTTAAAGATTTGGTCCGTACCGCACAGAAAGCACTTTTCATCTTGGTTGTAAAGACCAGCCAGTCAATGGTTTATATAGCCAAAGTCGCTGTGTGCTGAAATACATACGAACAAGACAGGCGATGTACGTGTTAACGTAATACTGAGGCGTGTTTACATGAGCATTGCTGCCGTGGAAAGGCAATAAGTATTACATCTTCTGAGTGTGTGATTGTAGCCTTAGTTACCCAGCATGCAATGCACATCTGCCATATTTTATTGTCATCTGTGGCCCGTCTGTCTCTACCACATTTTTTCATATTATCTCACAGGAGGAACGCATATCAGAAAAATGTTACTGAATATAAAATATGTTTTGATTTTCTCTACAGTTTTGTCTAAAAAAATTCATTCTAAGAAGAACTGAGCGAGATATTACCATAAATGTACAAAGGTCTTCATGTAAAGCGCCAGTTATTCTTGTTAGATATTAATGAAGCTTGAATTTGCTTGACAGATTTTCGAAAAATACCGAAGTATCAAATTTCATGAAAAGCCGTCCAGTGAGACCGTGTTGTTCCATGCGGACGGATGGATAGACAGACATGACAAAGCTATTACCTACTTTTTGCTATTTTTCGAAAGAGCCTAAGAGCACATGTAACACAAATGCACTCTGCAAGCAGAATGCAGAACTTCTGAACATGAAAACTGGCGATACAAAATGTAACAGCTGGGTTTAAAAGGGTTAAAGTTATCGAAATAAATATACCGATCACCCGGCTTTGATTCTGCAAGATACTAGCTTCCCACAGTGGTCTTGCTGAAGATAAAAATCTTCTGGAACGGTATGCAGTGTCGACCGGTAAATATTTAACGGACATTGCGAATGAGCGTAGTGCCTTAATTGTCAGGGTCAAACTGTCAAACGACTGATATTCCGGACTGTTTAGTCACGAAGATAAAGGCAATACGCTCCTCCGAAACGTCAGTAACTATCTACCAGCCGACACAGGGTAACATCACATAAAGTTTACATCATCATCAGCAGCAGCAGCAGCATAGCTCTGAGAACCTCAAATATCGGCGTTGACATTGTTTTACTTGTACAAATTTAAATGGAGGGGTAAGGGGGGAGGAGCACCGCATTGAATTCTTCGCACCTCGATGGACGGCCTTGTCTTCATCCATCGCTCTTTCCTCCTTTCAGTTACTTCTGTCATACTGTCCTGTTTCCAACGAGTGAAGTGCGTAGTATGCTACATGTGTCCTTCAGATGGCACGGTTTTGAAAACAAATACAACGTAAGAACTAACACAGCGTGAGAACATATACATACGTACGTATACACACATAACATTAAACCACGATCACGAACGTCTGTGAGAAGTGACGCTTGTAGTCTGGTTAAAATACCAACAAGCAAAGTTGCTAGGAGGGGGTGCTGATTAGTTCCTAGCCCGACCTACTTCCCGATGTCGTAGGACGGAATCGATAGTGTCGTTGGAAAAAGGGGTCTGTTCATATGCCGAATTGCAAGTCTTTTCTTGTTAAACAGGCTGAAAGGAAGCATGTCAGGCGACGCGCGCGATTTCAACAACATGGAGATGCGAGCTGTCATCAA
>Ga0123355_10012021_pt1 | contig 13389 bp, 15 predicted proteins | sample TergutEmb28metaG_3_FD_89872 | JGI IMG/M metagenome (GOLD analysis project Ga0123355, IMG submission 89872) | Embiratermes neotenicus P1 segment gut microbial communities from Petit-Saut dam, French Guiana - Emb289 P1 | ecosystem: Host-associated > Arthropoda: Insects > Digestive system > Gut ...
AACAGGCGCATGGCAAACGCAAAGGCCTCACGTTGGTGTCGGTACGGTGCCGCGCGGATGAGCATTAGGGGTCGTTCAATATGCGTTTCCTCCAATCCAAGTAGATTGAGGCTGGCCAGCTCTCTGCGCTAAGCATACTCGATTTCGGGAGCGTTGACAATTCCGCAGCGGCATTTTTCGCAAACGCGCAAACCCGCTATGCGCAAGGGTTTCAAGCTCCGCAAAATCTGAGCAATCCTGAAAGCCTTATATAACTAGGGCTAAAAATGCCGCAGCGGCACTTTTTATTTTTAGGCACAAAAAAAGCGCCCCCTATTGAGGGAGCGCGTCATGCGACGAGTTCATCTTTGGCAAAGGTGCCAAGCTGGGTCATGCCGCGTTTTCGCAAAAAGGCATTGCAGATATCCAGCCCTGCGCCGTTGAGCACCAGCACGACATAACGGTAAGCTTGGTCTTCCATGCTGTTGGAAAACGCCATGCCCGCCCGGTGCAGCAAATCCTCCACGATGGGTAGCGGCAGGCGCAGCCCCACGCAGATGGCGATGAGCGTGCGCATGTCTAATCGTTTGCGCTGGCTATGTTTCAGTTTGCTGTAAGTAGACTCGTCCAGGCCTGTATGTAGTGTGAATCGTTGGCGATTCCACCTGCGAAAATCCATAAAGGCCATGAGCCTTTCGCAAACTGGCAAGGGAGCGGTGGCCGTCGCAATTTGCTCCAACTGCCGTAGTTCTTCAAATGTTAACAATGCCAAGGCCAGCCCTCCCTTCTTTTCTGTTTTCACACACTCATTATCTTGCCCACAAAACGCAAAAAAGACCAATACATAGTCAAACACTATGTACTGGCCTTGGACACGCGAAAATATGTAAGAGAAATAAGCTGCGCAGGAAACGCCGCACGGCAATCCGTGCGAGTGACACAATCACCTCACATTATATTATCGGCGCGAAAGTAGCTCCAACAACCCTGTCGGTACTGCCCGCCGCGCCATGTACCCTTACAGCTGCGGCGGTGATTCTTGGTTTCGGTTCATAGACACAAGACACACCTTATGCTTATTTTTTTGGGACAATGCCCATATATATTTTAGCATAGCTCGGCCAGCGTTGTCAATAAAAAGTGTTCGCGTTATTCCAACACAAAGCTGCAAAAAGACTAGCTTTTTCCTGTGAAATGTGCTATAATGGATAAAAAGCGACAAAGGTGAAAGCAAAATGGACTTAAATAACTTAGTAAATACATTTAGTCAGTATACACCAAAAGAGTTGCAGCAAATGTTATGCAACTACTTGGCGAGCTTGCCGCCAGATGAATTTGAGCAGCGGCATAAGTATTATGACGAAACCCTGCGCAACAGCGGGAAAGAGGCGATGCTGCAGGAAGTCGTGTGCCGGCTGGTGGCCGCGGGCATGCCGGTGGAAGAAATTGCACTGGTATTGTCCAAGCGCGTGGATGATGTTAATGCTTGCGCCCACGATGCCACGGTGAAGAAATACGCAAAAACGCTAAAGCAGCGCAGGGCGAAAAAGGAGCAAAGCGGAAAATAACTTAGACCATCGAAGTGAGTTTGATTATCACGATGATCTTCATGGGTTGCCCAAGCATGAGAAAATTTCCTTGACAGCCCGCCCAATCCATGCTAAGATAGGGATATAACCGAAAACAGCCCTGCGCTTAACCGCGCGCGGCTGTTATTTTATTGCGACGAAAGGGGTTATACCATAAACGTACTTCTACTTGAACCTGCCTACCCGGCCAAATTTCCACCGCTGGGGTTGATGAAACTCTCAGCATACCACAAGCGTGTGCGCGGCGACTTCGTGCACTTTGCAAAAGGCGCAACTGACTTGCAATGCGCTTGGGATCGCATCTACATCACCACGCTGTTTACTTACGAGTGGCAGAAAACCATCGCTTGCATCGAATACGCCAAAACGCTGGTGCCGCCGGAGCGCATCTTCATCGGCGGAGTGCTGGCTACGCTGATGCCGGCTGAACTCGAACAGGCCACCGGCATCAAACCTATCACGGGGTTGTTGCGCAGCTCAAACCAGCTAGGCTTTGACGATGATTTTGACATTGATACCATCACGCCCGACTACAGTTTCATCGACCATGATGCCTACTTCACCAGCTTCACCAAAGGCTGCGGCATGCGGTGCAGCTTTTGCGCCGTACAGCGGCTTGAACCCAAGCACGAACACTACCGCGATGTGCCCACGCAAATTGACGAAATCAATGAGCTATATGGCCCGCGCAAAGACCTCATTTTGCTGGACAATAACATCCTGCTGTCGAAGTGCTTTGACCAAATCATCGAGGAGATCATCGCGCTGGGCTTTGGTCGTGGCAGCGGTCGGCGCGTGGATTTCAACTGCGGACTGGATGCGAATCTGCTCACCCCGCACAAAGCCGTACAGCTGGCGCGCATCAACATTCAGCCTGCGCGAGTTGCCTTTGACCATATTGACGACAAAGAAAAATACCTGCGCGCCGTGGATATGTTGGCACAGGCAGGCATTGGCGAAATCTCGAACTATCTGCTATACAATACGCCGAATTTCAGCGGTAAGGGTAAGCCGCGCCGCGCGGATATCCCACAGGACTTGTATGAGCGCATGTGCATCAACGTGGAATTTGCCGAGCACAGCGGCGTTTCGGTGTATTCGTACCCGATGGGTTTTGTGCCGCTGGATGGCAAAGACCGCAGCTATATCGGCGAGAACTGGTGCGTCAAAACCAAAAAATCCATTCGGCAGCTTCTGCATTTAACCAAGGGCGTGGCCTATGCGCGCCGCCCTATCTTCGAAGCCATTTTCGGTGAAAGCGAGGCCGAGTTCTTGTCGCGCTTGTGGCTGCCTGCGCATTATATTGAGCACTGCATCGCCAACAAGGCAGCGATGTCGTCGCCTGGCACGCGGCATCGTGCACAGGCAATTTGGGAGAAAGTTTACGACGAATGGCAGCGACTTTACGACCCCGCAATTCATGATTACATACGCGATAATACTTACTCCGTGGAGCAGTTTTGCGCGATGGAAAGCCCAGCGTTGCGGCAGCTTTATCTACACTATTTCGCCAAAACAAAGCTGGTGGTGTTCTTGGAAGAACTGCGCAACGCGAACATTATGCTTTACCTTGAGGCGATTTCTTACCTACGCAACGAGGGTAGAATTATAGTCGAGGCTAATGAAATATTGCTGGCCAAGCTGAAAACCGGCGCGGAGTTGACAGCAAAAATGCACGCCATGGTTGACGTGCATGTGGTGCGTAAGAGCTACATATTCGCAGCGGCGTAGATGATGGTGTTGCCGTTTTTCTTCGCCAAGCTGATGGTTTGCCGCGTGCCGCTGTTCGGACGGCGCGAGTGCTCCTCCACCGCCAGCAGATACTTTGCCCGCTGTATCATGTAGGCGTTGCGCCGTTTATAGCTGCCCTCAGTGTACGTTTCTTCACGCACCTGTACTTCGTTGCATGCGGCAAGCACGGCGGCGTATCTCTGCTGAAAGTCTTTCGTGAATTTTTCCTCTTGGTCGCGAAACGGCACGATGGCATGCAGCTCAATTTCACGGCCTTGCGCAATCAAGTCCAGCACAATTTCAGCCGCCCAAATGTCTACGCCCATTGCTGCACCTGTGAGAAAGCGCGTCACGCCCTGATCGCATAGAGCTTCAATTTCGCGGCGCAGCGACGCTTTAAGTGCCACGCACTCGGGATGCTGTTCATTCGTGCCGAACGGAAAACGATGCGGGCGCGGGCCGGTGAATGCGGCGGTGGCTTCTTGTAAGCTTGCCATAATTGGTCTCCTATCTTAACCCCGCAAGTTAATCATATCTAACAACCAGTAAATAATCCGTTGCGAGCCGCTGATCGCGCGTGCCTCCACGAGCATACCTGGTTGCAGCGTTCGCGTTTCACCGCGCCTGTTAGTGAGCGTTGAAGTGTCAAGAGTGGCCTCAGCGCGGAAGAATCGCAGTCCACTTTCATCCGCAAGAGAATCAGCTGAAATACTCACAATTGTGCCACTAGCACGACCGTACTCCGCAAAGGAAATGGAACTAACGATATACTCCACACGCTGCCCCACAGCGATTTCTGCAATGTTCGCTTCGGGGATAAACAATTGCACGCGCAACTGCTCTGTGGTCGGCATAATCGTGCCAATTGATGTGCCAGCCCCCAGCATGTTACCAGCAACCAAGTCACCATTCAACACAAGTATGCCATCCATCTGCGCACGAACAATGGCGTTGTCTTTGGCTTGCGTGGTGGTGAGCATTTGGTTTTGCAGGCTGTCTAATTCGCGGTTTAGCGCATCCAGTGCCATCTCAATTTCCACATACTTTACTGCGCGTAGTTGCTCAACCGCTTCTTCTTCCGTCAAACCAAAGTCCAGCGCATTCAGTTGAATTTCATCAATGGCAAGCTGCGTGCGTAGGGTATTCAAGTCGCTTTCGGCGCGTTGCTGCAACGAACTAATTTCCACCAAAAAGCTACTTTGTAGCGTTTGTGTTTCCAATTGTGCTGCTCGCATCGCAGCGATAGCACGCTCAAGCTGGGCTTGCTGTGTCTGCAATTGTGCTTGCAGAGTGTTCACGTTGTTGTTTTGCAATTGAAGTTGTGCATTGATTTCTACCAAAAAACTGCTGCGCACAGCATTTTGGTTTGCGCGAGCAATTTCCATGGCAAACCTAGCTTCATCCAACAGGCTGTCTGGCGTGCTAATCTGTTCACGCAAGGCTTCATATATTCCTCTTGCCTGCTCATATGTCAAACGGGCGCGTTCCATATTATCGTTGTAATTTTGATACAATGTGCGCATCTGCGGGCTTAAACGATTGCGAATGAGTTGTGCGGCAATGCTGTTTGTGTGCAACCCGATTAGCTCTTGCAAGTCTTGAAAACCACGTTGTATATCTTGCGCCTGTGTTAGTTGGTTTTGCAAGCTCGCTATAGATTGTTGTAGACTGCGAATTTCTGTAGTGTTCGTTGCGACTAACCTTGCTCGCTCATGATTGTTACGGTAATTATCAAACAGCAATTGCGCTGGTGGGCGCAGGCTTGCACGCGCCTGCCTTGCCGCATTGCTGTTGAGATTATCCATGTTCACTAATCGCAACATTGTATCATAATCTTCAAGCCATATTTCCAGTTCGTTAATCTGCGTTTGACGCGCTTGCGTCGCTTGTTCAAATTCAAGGCGCGAGGTGGTTACTCTACCATCGCTGTCGATGATTTGCCGCAGCTGCGCGTCCATGTTGGCCATGAAAGCTTCAAACTGGAAGTAAAACGCGCTTTCACCAGGCTCAGTACGTGAGAATAAATTCTCGCCCAGCATAACCGATTGCCGCAACCTTTCTTGGTTGGCAAGGTTTTCGGTAGCAGCTTCAATTTGATTGACCAAGATTTCGGCTTGCGATAGTAATGTTGCGGTATCAAGCTCCAAGATGATGTCATCAGCTTGCACCAATTCGCCATCTTGAAAATGCATATTTTCGATACGACCACTAGCTGAAACGGCAAGTGTACCGACAAATTCTTCGGGGCGAATTTCCCCGGCAGCTGTGACAAACGTATCCATTTGCCCGATAAATGACCAAGCCAGTGCAATCACAAGAAGCGCAATGAGCGTGTAGATAAAGATAGGCATCACTTTAGGCGCATGGCGGGTCATCACTTCACGGCTGTCCGTGAGGTCTTTCATGTCAACCACGGAGGACATTTTTGTCATGAGGCGGTCACCTCCTGTACTTCGGGGATTTGCTCTTTCCACAAGGCAGCGTAATTGCCATCTTGCTCCATGAGCGCGGCGTGCGAGCCTTCTTCTATAATGCGCCCGCCGTCCAGTACATAGATTTTGTCGCAGCGCATGATGGTGCTTAGGCGGTGCGCAATAATGACTGTAGTGATGTTATTGGCCAAGCCATTGATGGTGTTTTCAATGGCCTTTTCGGTGATGGAATCCAAGTTGCTGGTTGCCTCATCCATGATTAGAATATCGGGCTTTTTCAGTAATGCGCGGGCGATGGCCAAGCGTTGCTTTTGCCCGCCCGAAAGATTCGCGCCGTTTTCGTCCAGCATGGTTTCATAGCGCAAGGGCAACTTTTCGATGAACTCATTCGCACGGCTTTGCACACAGGCCTCAATGATTTCTTCCAACGTTGCATCTTCATTGCCTAGCATGAGGTTTTCGCGGATGGTGCCACTAAATAGGAAAATATCCTGCGATATGTACGCAATTTTGTTGCGCAGGGCTTCGCGGTTAATGTCTTTGATATTATAATTACCAAAGGAAATATCGCCTTTTTCAAAGTCGTAAAAGTGCATCAGCAGTTTAGCAAGCGTAGTTTTGCCCGAACCGCTTTCACCTACTAAGGCAATGCTTTCCCCGGCACGAACATGCATATTGATGTCTTGCAACACTAGCTGACGTGTGCCATAGCGAAAGTCAAGATCAGTGATTTTGATGTCCTGTGCCAACGAGAGGTTGCTGATTTTCTGCGCTTCGTTTTCGCTGTGTTCGGGCGCCAAGTCCAGTATTTCCGCAAGCCGTTCAGCGGCAACAATCGCCGTTTGCATCACGGGTTGCAGGTTAATGAGGTTTTGAATAGGCGTGAGGAAATATACCAGCAGCGCATTGAACGTGATAAGCTCACCGATGGTTATTTCGCCGCGCAAGATGAACGTCGTGCCTAGCCATAAAATCACGGTTTCGCCAATCACGGCAATGGCTCGTGTGATACTTTGCTGACTGTTGGACAAAAAGCCGCCGTGAAATATGCTCTTGAGGAATTTAACAAACAGGTTTTCAGTTTTGTACTGTGCCTTGCGCTCGGCATTGAATGATTTCACGGTTTCAATGCCGTTGAGCGATTCAATCAAATATGAGGTGAGCTGTGCGTTATCCTCCATCTGCCTTTCATTGACTTTGCGGATGGGCTTGTTGTAGCAAAACACCACAATGCCGTACAACAGCAGCATGATAACCGACACCGCAAACAGCCGCGCGTTTTGCGCAAACAGCACAATGCCGCCCACAATGGCCATCAGAGTGTCGATCATAATGGTGAGCGTTGCACCCGAAATGGCCTCGCGAATGTTGGAGGCATCCATAAAGCGTGATACAATTTCGCCAATGCGCCGCGTGCCAAAAAAGTTCATCGGTAGCCCAAGCACGTGCTGATAATAGCCCAAGATGAGCGGTATATCTAGCTTTTGGCTGAGGTACAGCATCATGTGGTTGCGGAAAAACTCTAGCAGTGTTTTGAACACATAGAGTAAAATCACGCCGATTGAGATAATGGTCAGCGTTCCCTCTAGCGAGTTGGGTACAACATCATCCATGATGAAGCGGAAATAGAACGAAGCCAGTATGCCCAGCAATGTGAGCACTAGCGATGCGAAAAATATGTGGATGATGAGCTTCTTCTGCGGCACAAGTAGGCTGAAAAAGCGTGAAAGCGTGCCCTTGGTTTGGTTGCCCTTTTGAAATTCCGCCGTTGGAGAAACAAGGATAAGCACACCTGTCCATATTGCGAAAAAGTCGTCGGGTGTATATTTTGTTAAACCTCTGCCGGGGTCGGCAACGAGGATTTTATTCTTGGTAATTTTGTGGATGACCACATAGTGCAGCAGGCTGCCATCGACGATAACATGCGCGATGGCTGGCAGCGGAAAGCCCGACATAAACGCATCCTTGTCGCCTTTCACGCCTTTGGCCGTAAAGCCAAGCTGCTCGGCGGCCTTAACGACCCCAAGCGCGTTTGTTCCTTTTTTATCGGTACCCGCCACTTCACGAATGCGGGAAATGGAAGTCTTTAGCCCGTGCTGCCGCGAAATCGTCGCAAGGCAAGCCGCGCCGCAGTCTGTCATGTCATGCTGACGAACGCAGTGGTATTTCATTTAGTTGTCCTCTGTTGTTAATGCTTTTCTGTGTTATTATTTTTCTTGCTAAATTGTGCGCATAGCATTCCAATCAAAGCGCCAAGAAACAATCCGCCACTGGCTCCAACCACAGTCGCTATGCCCAATTCAAAATCCGAAAACATACCCACAAGCATTCCCGCAACGGCGCCTAGTGCCCCGCCTACTATAATGCAACCAACGATTATTCCTATCAGTTTGTCTGTTGGGTTGGAAGGCACCGCCTCCACAGTAACATCATGTGTCTTCTTGGTAAACAAAGATACAACAACGCCCACAACCGTGCCAATGATAGGCCCAATAACGCTTCCGATTACCATGCCTTCCCCACTGTTATCGCGAAAGCCTATAGCTGCACCTACAGACACTCCAAGTGCAGTACCGAGCATAGCGCACGCTGCTATCACCGTGACGTTAGTTTTCTTCATATCGTAAGCTCCTTATTGTTTTCACATTTAGAAGAAGGGGTGTTCAGCTATCCGCTAAGCACCCCTTTGCGTAACTTAGGTAAAACGACCAAGTACCCAGCCTATGGCGTAGCCTACGAGCAAGAACTTAAGTAGGCCGCCTTCGGTTTCAACCATTTCATCATGCGATAGTTCCACGAATTGACTCATAAATAATTCCTCCTTCTATCTACGATTTGAGCCAGAACTATGCCCTGCCGCAAAACCAGCGGTAAACAGGGCAACAGATGCGGCAATGAGCGCTACCCAAAGCCCACCATCAAGTTCTTGCATTTCATGTTCGGACAAAGCGCTGAATTTAGTGTTGTCCATTGTGAATCCTCCATAATGTAATATTTATGCTCAGGCAACAATATCAACATCAATCGGTGTGCACCCCGCTCATTGTCAATATTTTACCATAAACACCAAGAAAAGTAAAGAGAAATTTGCTAATTTTCTACGCCAACGCAAAAGTCGATAATCATGGATTCCAGTTCTTCGATTGATTGCGCTTCTTTCACTGCCACGTTATATAAAGGCGTGGTTGCTTTCAGTTCATTCGCAGTGATATAATCCTGCAATGCTTTTGCAGTTTGTTCAACGCCCTGTGGATTTCCCACATGCCGCGCAACCAGCGCATTTTCAATCACGAACTCCGGCAAAAACTCAAATGGCGCGTCTACTTCAATGGGCTTGTCTAGCGGGAAATTTAACTCGATGTCGATAAGTTGCTGGCCATCTACCATTTCAGCGCCATACAAGCTGGTGCTTGAGCCCCCCACCTTGGTGGCACCTGCTTGGCTCAGTATATCATCCACTTGCTGTACTAACGAAGCAAGTTCTTGCTCTGCTGCTTTCGTGCGCAGCCGCAGCACATTATTGAAGGCAATGCGTTGCCCTGTTTGGATTTCAACTTGGGGTAATTGCGCATTTACAGACTTAGATTTTTTCCCGAACATTTAATTCTCGCTTTCTTTCATTTGTCCCAAACCTCTACCTTTGACACAAATCGCGCATAGAACACATTGCACAACAACAAACGAAAAAAAGTTGAAGTTTTTGTCGAAAAAGGGTTGACAATGTCCTGTTGATGTGATATAATAATGAAAAATATGGAAATATCGGCAATGTTTTCCTAAGTCCCAAAGGTAGAGGTTTGGGAGCGAATTATGTCACTTTTTCGCTTATCTCCGCAGCCTTACGATAAAATGACGACCTACTCACGCCGCTCAGTGCAACCGCTTGTGCAGGCGTGATTTCTTTTTGTTGCCATCGCCGCATAACATCAGCAAAGTTATCCGTTAACGTGCCGCCCGGACGACCAAACGATACCCCACGTTGCTTGGCGGCGGCGATGCCTTGTGCCTGACGTGCGCGGATGTGCTCACGTTCTTTTTGCGCGCAATAGCTCAACAACGCCAACACAATGTCGCAAATCAGTCGCCCAGTTAGGTCTTGATTTTTCACGCGCGTGTCTAACAGGGGCATATCTAGCACGACGATGTCCGCGCCTTTGTCTTTGGTAATGATTCGCCATTGCTCCAAAATGGCAGCATAATCTCTCCCCAAGCGGTCAAGGCTGGATAGCATCACGCAGTCGCCAACCTTCAATCTGCGCAACATTGCTTGATATGCCTTGCGCTCAAAATCTTTGCCGCTTTGTTTATCCACGAAAATATTGCGTTCAAGCACACCTTGTTCACGCATAGAAATGAGCTGGCGCGCCTCGTTCTGACTGGCATCGCTCACCCGAACATAACCATATAAATTCATAAAGAAAATCCTCCTTATCGCTATTTTAGCGCATGAAAAAAGCCCCGCCTTTCGGCAGGGCGAAAGCGGGGGCTCGCGGTTTTTTGCTACATGACCTTTAATTTAAGAGTTCGGATTGGGGGCTCGGATTTCTTCGGACAATGTGATCGGAAAGCGCGGGCATGCTCACTTCGGCCGTTATATCGCTTGCCATCGCCTTGATGTGGATTTTGTCGCATTCTGCTAACCCTTTGACAGCACGGCTTTTCATCTCACATATACCAAGCGAGCCGCCCATAACAGGCGGCTCGCTTGGTATTAAATTTTGTCATTTAATATGGCGGAGGGTAAGAGATTCGAACTCTTGCGACGTTGCCGTCAAACGGTTTTCAAGACCGCCCCGTTATGACCACTTCGGTAACCCTCCGCATGGGATATAGTATAGCAGATTTTTCGGCACTTGTCAAGCCAAAAATCGCTTGACAAACCGTCACCGGGCATGCTATACTTATTTCATTACATACATAAGAGGAGCACTTGCATGAAACATAGTAAACGCATTGCCAGTGCAGCAGTTGCGCTGTTGCTTAGCCTGGCTTTGCTCACCCCCACAGCGGCCACGACACGCCTTGACATTGACCTTGTGCGCGAACAATACAACTGGGGTGCCATGTTTGCTGGCGGCGGCAATGAGGGCAGCTTTGTGGTCTGGCATGGCGGTGAAATTGTCTACCAACGCCACGCGCGTGGCCATGGATTGCATGTTCGCCAGCCGCTGTATTCCGTGACCAAAAGTGTGGTGGCGACGCTCACCGGCATTGCGCTGCACCGTGGCTACTTGACCAGCGTGCAGCAGCGGGTGGTTGACTTTTTCCCCGAAGCGGTGATTGCACCAGGGCAGGAATCGAAGAACGACTTGACGATTGAGCATCTGCTGTTCATGATGTCCGGCATGCCGGGGATGGAAGACAACAGCAGTTATCGCAGCTTGTTCAGCACGCGCGACAGCGGCCTGCGTGCGCTGATGACACCGCAAGCCGATGCGCCCGGCCAAACTTTCCGCTATTGCTCGGGCACCACGCCGCAGCTGCTGGTGGCGGTGTTGCAGCGCGCCACGGGGCAGAATCTGTTGTGCTTTGCGCAGCGTTACTTGTTCCGCCCGCTGGGCATGACCTCCGTGCGCTGGAGCTCCACGTGGGATGGCAGCCCCATGGGTGGGTTGGGTATTCACATGAGCCCTTGCGACATGCTGCGCTTTGGGCAGCTGCATCTGCAAAATGGGCTGTGGGAGGGACAGCGCATCTTCTCGGCGAACTGGGTGCACCAAATGCGCCCGCGTGTTCGTCCGCAGCTTGATGCATTTATGCCTGAAGAATCGCAGGAGCTTGAAAACTTTTCGTTGTACTATGGCTACATGTGGTGGGGCGGGCAGAATGACTTGGGCACGTTCTTCAGCGCGATGGGCTTGGGCGGCAACATCATCTCGGTGTACCCCGCGCTTGACCTTGTGGTGGTGCGCACCGGCAGCCAAGACCGCATGCTGCGCGTGTTCACTTGGGGCGTTACCAATGTGTCGCGGGTGTTCCCGATTTTCCCGCTGCTGGCGTTTTAGCGTAATAAACAACACGGGCGGCCAATGTGGCTGCCCGTGTTTGGTTTGCGCTTTAGCCGTGGTCGACAGGTTGCTTGCCTAGAACTGATGGAGGAAATTGTATACCTGTGCGCGTAAGTGCGCAACTAACGAGGGCACTGTGGCAGCAACTTCTTCATCCGTTGGGGGAACAAGAGCATGCAGATACTGACCAAATTCATCATCCCAAAAAAACGATCTAGAGGGGTTATGAAATATTCCAGCGATTATGCCATGTTGCTCGGCAAAGCCGTCAATTACATCTTGCGTGCCGAATCCAAAGATAATGCCGATATTTTTTTCGGCATTAAACCAGCTCAGTCTAAGGTTTAATGTGCGCATGCCGTTAGGGAAATCATCAAAAAACTCCCACTCAACTGTGTAGGCAGGCGGGGTGTCATTGAAGTTTAGCCCAGCAGCGCTAAGCTCTGCACGCAAAATATTCAGCATTTCCTGTTCGGTCAGATGCACCACATAAAATGCAAAGCCGCTGCCACCATGTGATAGCCGCACCTCAACATCAAGGTCGCTGTAGTTGATTTGCACGGGTTGCCGCACGTGCTCGCCCATGTGAAAAGGCGGACGAGTTTCGGCAATTTGCTCAGAGGGTTCGCCCATGCAGCCCGCAAGCGTTGTTGCCCCAAGCACACCAATGCACGCCACCACAGCGGCGTTGCGTGCCCAGCGTTTGGGCAGCGATTGCAGGGGTGGTTTCTCGGTCAAAGTAGGCAGCGCGGGCGGGGTGTAGTGCGCGACGGGTTGCAGGTTTTTCATGCTGTTTCTCCAATCTCTTTCACCACGCGGCAGGGGGCACCCACCGCCACCACATTGGCGGGAATGTCCCGCGTGACAACGCTGCCGGCACCGATGATGCTGTTGTCGCCGATGGTCACGCCGGGCATGATGGAGGCGTTCGCGCCAATCCACACGTTGTTGCCAATGCGCACGGTTTTGGAAAACTGCGCGTTTTTGCGGCGCAGCTCGGGCTCAACGGGATGCCCGGCGGTGGCAATCACCACGTTGGGCGCAATGAGCACGTTGTTGCCGATGTAGATGTCGCCGTCGTCCACCAGCGTGAGGTTGAAATTGACGTAGCAGTTGCTGCCCCAATAGGTGTTGCGGCCCCAGTTGGCGCGCAACGGCAGCTCGATATATAGATTTTCGCCCACGCCACCGAAAAAATCACGCAGCAGCGCGGCGCGTTTTTCTTTTTCGCCGGGGCGGGTTTGGTTGATGTCGTAGAGCTTTTCCAGGCAGATGAGTTGCTCTTGCGCAAAGCCGGGTTCGTTGTCGTAGTAAATTTCGCCGTTGTTGAGTTTGTCGCGCCAGGTGTTATGGCACGATGTTTCATCGCTTTTCATGTTACTTCTCCAATGCATCGTGGGATTGGTAATGTGCAAAAAACTGCTCCGGTTGCAACAAAAGCTCAGCGTTGTCGCGGATGGTCGCGTCATCCCATTCCCACCAGCGCACGCGCAGCAACGTTGCAATCTGCTCGGGTGTGTAGCGATAGCGTGAAATGGTCGCAGGCATGCCCACCACCACTGCATAGGGTGGCACATCGTGCAGCACAATCGCACCCGCGCCAATCACCGCACCGTGACCAATGCTCTTCACCCGCGAGCAATTTACAAA
>Ga0123355_10012022_pt1 | contig 13389 bp, 14 predicted proteins | sample TergutEmb28metaG_3_FD_89872 | JGI IMG/M metagenome (GOLD analysis project Ga0123355, IMG submission 89872) | Embiratermes neotenicus P1 segment gut microbial communities from Petit-Saut dam, French Guiana - Emb289 P1 | ecosystem: Host-associated > Arthropoda: Insects > Digestive system > Gut ...
AACCGCCGCATATTTTTTCATATTCGGGTACATGTAATGCCCGTGGGGACAGAGTTTGTAAGCTTGACTGATGGGCATGGCTGAACGCACCCCGTACTCACGAGCCTTATAATTACAGGTTGACACGACGCCACGCTCTCCTGGGAGCGACCCGATAATCAATGGCTTCCCTTTTAATTCCGGATTGTCCCTTGTTTCGACCGCAGCATAAAAGGCGTCCATATCGACGTGAAGAATTTTCCGATTGTTGGTATTCTCATACACGATGGACACCTCCAGTTAAACAGGGATATTACACGCTAGGAATTCAATCGACAACGGGTCAGTCCAAATTTTACCCTCATTCTGCTGAATTGATTCATAAATTTCGGTTAAATTGCTTTTTGGTGCGTCAAGTAATGTTCGGTTTTTTAGAAAAAATACGATATCCTCATAAGTTCGGTCACCAAATAAAAAGTTTAAAATCCGTTCAAAGCGAGCATCTAAAAACTGACATTGCACAATTTTTTGATTTTGTGATTCGATGTAACAAACCGTAACATTATCATTAATAACGTTGAATGCGAAATGTTCTACAGCCTTTTCCATAGTGTGCCCTCCGTTTGCCTCAGACATAAAAGTAAAAATTGGGTTGACAATCCAACTTCCGACGGGTGATATAGCAACTGCTCTTTTTGGAATGTTGCTAATTTATCTAGCAGTTGGTTATAATCAAAATACAAAAAGAAATTCTGCGTTTTGGTAAATTCGCCAAGTTGATAAAAAGGTTCGTTAAACATACGATCCCGTTGATTCCGAATCGTATTAAAAATCTCTTCCATACTACTGGCTTTCGGAAAATAGGTTTTGATAATTTCAGGACTATTAATTCCACCGATAACAGAATTACCGTAGTCAAACAATGGAATTGGATTGATTTTATCGCTGCCAAAAGCTTCCAAAATTATCAAATTCCCGTAGTGACGGTCACGATTCAAAATCAGTAAATCAAATGCCATCATTGTGAGTAGTCGTTCTTTAATTAACAGTTCAGAAACGGCAGTTTTGAAAACAATAAAATCGAGTAGCAACTGAAATTTTTCTGCTAAATCACCAGTTTGATGTAGCCGTCTAAACAATTCTTTTTGATGTGACTGACTCCGGTTAGATTCTTGTGACTGGGCGTAAAACAAAATCATTTCAAACGGATATTCTGTTTTAAAATTCAATGATTCACAACCGACACGGTATTCATTATCAATCATCAATGGCACTAAGTCATAACTGACATAAGTATCAGTCGCTAAATTCGAACATGATAACAAAATCGACGCCAATTTTTCCGACAATGATTCATAAGCATTCGAATCCGACTTATAAAATTTATCACCGAGCGGAAATTTATCCAACATGCCACCGAGACTGCGATTTTTATACATTTTAATTTCGGCTGAATTAGCGCAAATTAGATTGGCTGAAATATAATCAGTGCGCTTTTTGAAGTCAGCAAAACTTTCATTTTCCCATTGTTTACGTAAAGGATTATTATTCATACTAAAACGACCACCTTTACTCGATTATAACATGAATTTATCTTTTTTTCTATCTAAAGTGTTCCAAAACGTTATTATCTGCTGGACCACTAATGCTAAATGAAAACATGAAATTTTCGATTCGTCGTGCAAAGAAGGTCAATGTGCCATCGGTCAAGCCTTGAAAGTCATAAAAGTAAATTCTGATACGTTCATATTCGTGTCCGCTGATTGTTACCAGCGAAGATGCGCTGATTTCACGCACATCAGCCCGATTTTGATATGCTTCACGAATCATGATTATTTCATTGATGGCATTCCAGTCATTTCGTCCAAAGCCAACCATTTCTTCCCAAATCATGACAACCCCAGTATCATTTGCCTGATCATTAGCAATCATCGTGTAAATAATAGTATCACCAGAGCGTTCACTCATATCCCGTGAAATGTGGCGTAATTGGCTTTCAGGAAAATAAACCCAGCCAGCGGGTAAATGAAACTCAAGTTCAGCTATTTCGTCATGAAAAACGCCATTAACAAAACCCGCATTGAACAAATCATCAGGATCAATTATTGTATCATCTTCACAACCACCTAATACCAAAACAATTGTAAAAAGCGATAACATCATCATAATCTTTTTCATTTGTAAGTCTCCTGTTCTTTACAATATCCTAAAACGTCTTCAATTGTCTGGTCAAAATTCTCAATATCGACGTCGAACCACGTAACATCCATTTGGTTATTGAACCAAGTATATTGGCGTTTTGCTAAACGGCGCGAATTTCGTTTGATTAACTCAACTGCGGTTTCTAAATCGGTCACACCAGCGAAATAATCGTATAGTTCCTTGTAGCCTATGGCTTGGATTGATTGCGAGTCACGGGGAATCCCGACTGAATATAACCGTTCAACCTCGCCCAATAATCCACCAGCAATCATTGTATCAATGCGGGCGTCAATCCGGTGATAGAGCTTTTCCCGTTCATCGGTCAAACCAACAAGCATTACGTCATACATTAGTTTCTTTTCTTGCTTTTCAAGGGTTTGCGTTTTGGTCGTTTTCGACGCATGATAAATATTTAAAGCTCTTACGACCCGACGACGATTATTTGGGTGTAGATCACGGGCGGCATCTGGATCGATTTTTTCCAGCTCCGCATGGACTTCTGCATTTGTTAAATCGGGATATTCATTTTCACTCGGGGATGCTTCATCGGCGAATTCGTAATCGTACAAAACCGCTTTGACATACAAACCAGTCCCGCCAACAATAATCGGCAATTTTCCCCGAGCAATAATTTCGTCAATTTTCGCACGAACTGCTTTTTGAAACTCGGCGACCGAATAGCGTTCATCGGGATTTTTTTCATCGATTAGATGATGTGGAATGCCTTCCATTTCGTCAAGGGTAATTTTCGCTGTACCAATATCCAGCCCACGATAAATCTGCATCGCGTCGCCGCTAATGATTTCTCCGTTTAACTGTTTTGCTAATTCAATACTTAACTTCGTTTTACCAACGGCGGTCGGTCCGACGATTGCAATTATTTTTTTCATGTGATACTAATCCTCCCTTAGAAGTAGTCATAAAAATTCAAAGATTTTTCGCTTAATCGAGAAAGCGATGAACGAAGGTACACAGACGTACCTAAGGAAGAGCTGACGAAGAGTAAGCGAAAAATAATGGATTTTTGACGCTTTAAGGGGGGACTAGTATCTCCATCACCCGAAATATCAAAACAAACTACAACTTTACGCTGTAGTTTGTACTTGTTTTATTATAACGCATTTTGGTCAATAATACAACGATTTTTACTACTCTGTCACCAACGCATAAGCGGAAATTTTACGAATTCGCCAGGCGATTAGCATGGATACTAAATAAGCTAAGACAACCATTGCAATTCCAACGATGATAATCCATGGGATTGGGATAATAAAATTTGATTCGCTCGCATCGATTTGGAAGAAGAAAGCGTTGATTGGATTGAAGATAAAGTAACCAATAACTGCACCAACTCCGATTCCAATTGAAATCGTCGGGATAATGCCGATTGCGATTTGATTCATTAGTTGACCGATTGTAAAGCCTAATGCTTTTTGAATCCCAAGTTCACGTTTTTGGCTCATGATTTCGGCTTTAATAATCATGTGTAGAATAAAAATAACTACTACTGTCGAAACTGACAAAACCATAATAGCGACCAGCATAAATGTGCTACCAAGTGAGCTAAGCAGTACGTCCATTTGTTCCTGAACGGGAACAATGTTCGTCAAATATTCACCTTCATTTAACCGCAATTCTTCAATAAACAAATCAACGTCTGCACCATCAGTTAAGAGCACTTCAAACTGACTGAAAGTGAAATCTGGGTCTAAGGTACGCATCGCTTCGAAACTAAGCATCGCATTCAAGCCACCTTGATTCATATCATGGAAAGTTCCAACAACTAAAAATTCATATTCGATCGCTCCTGCTCGGATTGTGACCCAATCGCCAATACCTTTATCCATGGCCCGCAGTGCCATCGTTGCTAATATAATTTCATTATCATGTTGTGGTAATCGCCCCTCGACAACGGTCGTTGTTGCTGTTGCAAAATCTTCCATAACCGTTGTTAAGATAAGTGTATTACTGATAAATTGTTGAACAAATTCCGATCCACGCATAGATTCTACATCTGGATGATTAGCGATTCGTTCGGCTGATGCTTGTCCAAGCTCACCATCAATTAAGAATACAACATCTGGAAGTTCTTCAAATCCGATCATTCCCATAAAAGCTGTCGAATTCACATTAGTATTATAGTGCAGTGTCAGACCAGCCACGGTTACTCCCATTAAACTGGCAACAATTAGACCAAATGCGAATGCTTGTCGCTTACTTTGCGATAATCGCTTTAGTGATAACAATAATGCTAATGGTCCACTACGAGTCTCAAGGGGAACGGCATTCTTCTTAAAATTATGATTTGCCAATCCACCGCGTAGTGCAATTAGCGGGTGTAGTTTATTAATTCTTCGTGCTGACAAAAAGGCAAACAAGATTACTAACAAAATAAAAATTAAGATTGGTAGAAATGCGACTAAAACATTAATACTAGGTAACCAAATTAAGTGTAACATTGGTTGAAAGATGACTGCCGATGATGGAATCAAGATGATTGACAAACCAAGCCCCAAGATACTCCCGATTGTCGCCAAGATTCCAAATTGTAAGGCGATTGACCAGATGATTTGCCGACTACGATAGCCAATTGCTTTTAGTGTCCCCAGATTGACAATCCCTTCTTCAATACTGCCAATAATTCTCGTTCTAATAACAATCATACCAGCTACTAAAATAAAAGCTGAGAAAGACGTCATCAAAGTTGCAATGGTTGTGGCCATGTTGATTCGACCAGTTCTTTCACGTTCCATAATCAACGGAAATGCAACGCCACCAAAGGTCGGAATCGCATAATCCGTTCCGAAAAATTCGATGTTGTAGGTCGCTCCTAAAAATTGGCTCTCATCTAAATCAGCAAATTGTGCTAGTAATAACGTGTACTGGTTATTCGGGAATTGAACACTTAATTCATTGAAACGCTCGTGGGGAATATAAAAACGCCAATTTCCCGATTCCATGCGTCCAAATAATAATTCTTCCGTGCTACCAGCAACTGTGAATTCTAATTCTTCCCCTAAAAACTCCAAGATAATTGTATCACCTAATGCATGCCCCGCTGTAAATAGAAAATGGGGAATATAAATCGCATCGCCAACGAGTGGCAAATAGTCGCCGATTAATGACAATGGTGCCATTTCTTTGCTGGCGGTACCATCAGCAAAAATCATTGCTCCCACATTCGTGATGTCACCAACATAATAACCACCGAGTCCCGCAAGCACATCTTGTTTTTCGGTTGCAACAATTCCATCAAAATTAGCAATAAACTCAAGGCGGTCGTTATTACTCGTATACCGTTCTTCGACAACAACGAAATGCGGTACATTTAGATATTCTGCCCGTTCGTCAAAGAAACGACCAACATCATCTAGTACAATTAAACCAAAACTTAATAAGGCAACGGCAATCATAATGACAATCGAAATACTAACCGCTTGTCCTTTATTCTTCCGCAGATTTGCGCAGGTTAACATCCAAATATTCTTCATGATTACCACCCCATTTCGGCAAGAAAGCCATCAAGTTTTGCTTTTCGCTCTGGGTTTCCACTTTCATAAGCCCCTAGTTCACATTCACCACGAATCACCCCGTCACGCAAATATAAAACCCGATTAGCTCTGCGTGCCGACCGTAAATCATGGGTTACCATCACAATACTTTGTCCTGCAACATTTACCGCTGTTAAAGCATCAAGAACCGCCTGCCCATTCGCCGAGTTCAACGCCCCCGTTGGCTCATCCGCAAAAACAATTTTTGGATTATTGACCAATGCTCGCGCAATCCCCGCCCGCTGCGCTTCACCACCTGATACCTGCATCGAAAATTTACCCCAAGTCTGCTCGTCAATATTAAATTGTTTTAGTAATTCTTTTGCTTTTGTAACGACCATTTTCCGATTTTTATTGACCAGATAACCAGCCGTTAAAATGTTGTCCAAAATACTCATGTTATCGAGTAGGTATGTTTGCTGAAATACAAACCCACAGTTATCACGACGGAAGATCGCTAGTTTATCATTTGATAACCCGCTGATATCTTTACCATCAAAGCTCACCGACCCGAGGGTCGGGGCGTCCATGCCGGATAAAGCATAAAGTAAAGTTGATTTACCCGCTCCCGATGGACCCATGATAACCGTGAAATCCCCGTCATAAATGGTCAAATCAAGATTTTTTAAAATGTGTTGTTGAACGCCCCCATTTGAGAATGTTTTACATAGTTTATCGGTTGTTAAAATTGCCTTCTTCATAATCTTTGGAACATATGCTGCGAATTTCAACGCCCGCTATGTCCCAAACACCTCCTTTTGAGTTATCGGTCTTAATGATAGTATAGCACGCCGAAGCTTAAACGTCTTTAACTCAACCTTAACTAACCTTAAATCTTTCTTAAATCGACCTTAAAAATACTAAAAAAACTACCAAAACAGCTTTTCGACCGTTTTAGTAGTTGACCTTCATCTTATTCAATAAAAATAATTATTTCGACAATTTTTGTGTTGCAATTTTGGTCATTTAATGTTATACTCTTTAAACCTACTTCGGTAGGTGTTCCAGTCGCCTGAATAAGGAGGTGACGTTATGTGGAATGCAATGATTGCCGTAGTTTGTAATCTAGTAGCTGAAACTATTTCTTTAATAGCCAAAGCTATTTACAGACGTTTGAAAGCAAGAAAAAAGTCTGTAACGGGCAAGTAACAGACCTGTATTTCTTTCATAACAAGGGTAAGTAACTTTTGTTGCTTACCCGACCTTATTGCTATTATAGTATATTATGCCTGTTAAGTCAATATGCGATACGCAAATTGATTTTTTTATTGTGTTTTATTAACCTGCTAATTTTAGGATTATCTTAACAACAAAGCCATTGGCTAAATTTTCGCAACTGATTCCGCCGGACATTTCGTTCATGAAATACTGGGCCAAGTAGAGGCCCAACCCGTAACCGGCGATTTCTGCCCCATTATTCGCACGGTAGAATTTGTTGAATAACAGGGGCAATTCTTCATCGGGAACGCCGGTCCCGAAATCACGAACACCAATTACTAGGTGATTGTCTTCGATTAAAGCGTCAATACAAATATCAGTATTGGCGTATTTGTAGGAATTGCTGATGATATTGTCAAACACTTGTTGCAGGCGGAGGGAGTCAGCGATCACAATACAACTCGGAATTTGGACGGTTGTGACCCGATTTTCGTAATCGGCTTGTTTGATGAGTTCGGCGACCGTTGGACTGGTAATTTCGGTTGGTTCGACTTTCAGAACTTGTAATTCTTCGAGGGTTGAATGGAACATATCGGTAATTAGTGTGTTAATTTGCGATAGCTTACCATTGACGGCTTCAATGCGCTGACGGTCAGCATCATTATCAGCTTTTAAAATCAATAAATCCATTGCCGACTGAATTGAGGCAACCGGTGTTTTGATATCATGCGAAAGCGAAGCGACCAGCTCTTTCTTACTTTGATTTGCGAGATGTTCATTTTCACGGGCAATGCGCAACTCTTCCCGCATCAGATCGAAACTCTCAGTAAATGCCCCGAACATGTTATCCCGGTCCATTTCGAGTGATAGATCAAGATTACCAGCGGCCACCTGTTTCGCAAAAGTTTTTAACTTCCGAAACGGTTGAAACAATTTTTGCTCGCCATAGAGGTAAATAATCACGCCCATCATCGACATCCCGATAATCAGCAGGTAGATATACAGCTGTAACATCACATCACGATTACGACGAGCAACGTCCATCGCCTCAATTGCTTGCATCATTTCACTGGTCAATAAATCAACGGTTTCACGGGTCGATTCCGCATCTATTGCCGTTCGAACCGCATCGTTGATAAAGGCTGTATCAGGTGGGACTGGTGCTATGCGAAAGGTTAAAAACGTCGCAACAAAACCAACGACTGCCATCATTCCAATTAGTAGTAACAACTTTTTCATGACCGTACCTCGAAAATATACCCCGTGCCACGAATCGTTTTAATTAAAGTTGGCGCATTTGGATTGGCTTCAATTTTTTCCCGTAGGCGGCGAATATGAACGTTGAGGGTATTATCCTCGGAAAATGCATCTTCCCAAACGTGCTTAAAAAATTCATCCTTCGGAATAACCCGGTTGCGATTTTTCACGAGATAAGCCAGTAATTTGTATTCCATCATTTTCAGCGCCACTTTTTCGCCATCGACGAAAACAGTACTTTCGGCAAAATCAATCCGTAAATTACCAGCTGAAAATCCCGCTAAATCCACGGATGGGCTTTGATAACGGGTCAATACGGCCTTAACTTTTGCTAACAAAACCGCAAGTGAATACGGCTTTTTAATGTAATCGTCGCCGCCGATACTCAGTGCCAACAGCATATCATCGTCACTCGTGCGGGCGCTAATGAATAAAATTGGGGCGTTAATCGTTTGGCGCAACTGTTTACACAAATCAAAACCAGACGCATCACCGAGATTGATATCGAGTAAAATTAAATCCGCCGTATGCTCACGAAAAAACGCCAAGCAGGCAACTTCATCGGCAACCCATTCTGTTTTGATATCAAACATATTAAAATATTCCCGCGTGTTTTCCGATAACATCACTTCATCGTCAACGATTAAAACGTCGTATTTCATCTTGCTAACCTCCATAATGCCACAAATACATCGATGCCACACTGCCATAAGGTGAATATAATGCGCGGTATTTTTCAAAATCTTTTTTCGACAGCTCCTCAAGGTCATACAGTCGCATGATGGCTTTGCGGATAATTAAATCACCATAACTTAAAATATCTGGTCGTTGCGACGTGAAAATCATAAACATTTCGGCACTCCACTCACCAATCCCGTTCAACTTGACCAGTTCGGCGATGACTTCTTGATCGGTTAACTTTTCTAATCGCTCAAAATCCAACTCACCACTAGCAACCGCCACACACATCCCCTTAATATAACCAACTTTCCGAAAAGACAATCCACATGATTGCAACGCTTCATCCGTTTTCGCAAGAAAATTTTCCGCTTTCATTTCACCAACAAGATTCCCGATTCGCTCAAAAACCGTATCGGCCGCTTTTGTACTAATCTGTTGACTGACAATACTACTCACCAACGCCTTAAATGGTTCTGGTTTAACCGTCCGTTGTAACATTCCCGCTTCATCAATTACGGCCGCCAATTTCGGACAAGCATTCTTAAGATAATTCACTTCCGTTTCACCATATTTAAAAACTTCCATATTCACACCTCGTTCTATTCATTTTACCACAACCAACGGTCAAAAAAAGTTACCAGCGTCGTTTATGTAGTGAATGGCATTCCAGACTCGCAAACTTGTTTGCATTAGTCTGGAAGCATGCAACTACAGAACGAATTCTGATAACTTGAAATCATTTTGTTGATCTAACTAGCAACACATCGCATTTAGCGTAGTTAATAATATTTGATGATACACTGCCAAGCAACAAGCGATTAAGGGCTTTTTTATTGCTACGACCGCAAATAATGAGGTCAACTTCGTAACCCGGGGCAATGACGTCAGCAAGCGCAATTCCTGGCGAAGAACTGTGCGTTTGCACAATTTCTACTGCTTTAACACCAGCGGCTAACGCCTTTTCTTTGATTACTTCCAGATCATCATCGATTGAATAAGAATTATCCTGAATAATATGCGGTGTTGACATCATCCCAACTGAAATCATTGAATTGTAAACAACCGTATTTTTTTTAATGTGACATAACGTTAATTTTGCGTCGAATGCAACTGCATGCTCAATGGCTTCCATACTAACGATTTCCAAACAGCGACCATTATCAATTGCAGCGAGAATGTTTTTGTACATAATAAAACCTCCTATCATTCTTAGTCTATGTAATTATAACCATAGTATAACATTTTTGTTAACCGTTTTCAATAGTTACTCATCATAAAAATACTGACAAACTAAATCCAGCTCTGCAATTAAATCATCAGTTGTTTCCCAGCGTTCTAACATGGCGCCAGACGCTTTCGGATGACCACCACCATCATAACGTTCGGCAATCTGGTTGATAATTGGTCCTTCTGAACGGATATTGGCGCGAATTTGATCTTTGTCCTGCTCGAAGAAGCAAACTCGGACCAAAATTCCCTCGATATTAGCAAGCGTATCAACGAGCAAGCTGCGTGTACCAGTGGTCAATTCAAATTCTTTTTGGACCTCTTTTGACATTTTAAAATAAGCAACGCCGTGCTCGGTAACTTCGAAATTATTGAATACATAGGCTTGTGCTTTAATGACGTTGAGCGGTTTTTTGTAAAGATTACGATTTAATTCATTGACATCGATACCAAGGCCAAGGAGGTATTTGGCAGCGTCAAAAGTTTTTGGTGTGACCGTATCGTACAGGAAGCGACCGGTATCAGAGACCACCCCTGCGTATAGTAAAGTTGCAACTTCGACAGAAATTGTCCAACCATATTCAACCGCTAAATGGGTAATCATCTCACAAACTGAGGCGGCGGTTGTATCAACGAAATTCACATTACCATAGTTATCTTCACTTGGGTGGTGGTCAATTTTGATTAACGACACACCTTTGCTGAAGTTCTTATTATCAATGCGGGCAGATGTCGCAGTATCCATAATGATTACTAATGCTCCTTGATAAAATTCTTCTTCGGCAAGGTCCATCATTCCCATCCACTCAAGATTTTTTTCTTGATAACCAACGACGCGAATGTCTTTACCGCCGATGTTATCTTCAATTAACCTCTTAAAACCAATCGTTGAACCGAGTGCATCTGGATCAGGGCTAATATGGCGATGAATGACAATTTTGTCGTAACTGTTAATTTTTTCTAAAATTTGTTGTTGTATATTCACAAAAATCACTCTTTCTAACCTAATTATATTTATGGCAGTGGCTCCTATTGCTCGTTCCTCACAAAGATGCTATGCCCAAGTGCGACCATCAATTTTTGCTGTGGCTATGCCTTACAAAACCTGGGTCGTGCTTTGATTATATCATATTTTGCGACTAAAACAAATAATTTGCTGTGGAAAACTTGCATTTCTAGTAAAAAAATGATATAATTTATTCCGTTCTAGATTTTTTTCACTAGAACCACCTATTAAACAGACTATTTAAAAGGGTTGATTAAAAATGAAAATGTTAAATTGTCCAGAATGTAATTTGACAGTTACCGATGCACATGAAGAATGTCCGAAATGTCGCACTAATTTAGATAGTGTTAAAGCGGAACTTAATGGTGTGATTCCCGACGCAGCAGTTGCAGAAGAATCGAAGCCGAAAAAACGGATTGTTCGTAAAAGAGAAGAACCAGTTACACCAGAACCAAAAAGTGTCAAAGAAGAAATGATTGAAGCGGTTATTCAAGCAGAACGGGAAGCAATTATCATTGAAGAAGACGAAGTTCGTGCAAAAGAAGAAATGATTGCGGCGGTTGTTGAAGCGGAAGCATTAGCAATTATCGAAGCTGAAGAAGCAGCAGAGTTCTTATGTGAAACTTGTTTATCACCGGTTGAAGAAGGTCAAAACTTCTGTCAATTATGTGGTTCATCGGTTGATGCAATTGAAGAATTAGATCGACCAGTAATTCCAAAAACGGATGAAGAATCAAATCGATTTGTTGCAGCACTCGGGTATCTTTTCTTCTTCTTCCCAATTTTAGCCGGTTACTATCGCCGATCACGATTTGCAAAATTTCATGCGAAACAAGCAACAATCTTATTTTTCGCAAGTATTGCCTTCTTCCTAGGGCTCATCATCGTTCGCACATTTATTGAAAGTTCGTTGTTAATGTACGATGCTCATGGAATTACTTCTGTTATCGTTTATTGGTACTTACGAATTATGATTCAAATCTTACATTTATTACCATTTGCATTAATGTTGGTTGGTTTCTTCAATGCATTGCAAGGTAAAAAACGCCCATTACCAATTATTGGACGTTTTAATAAAACAGAAGATAGTGAGTAAAAAATTGAAAAAGAGATTCCTGCAATAGGAGTCTCTTTTAGTTTGCCTTTTTAGCGTCCACATGGTGATACTGGCGCTGGACAGCATGGTTGTGCTGGTTGCGTTGTAGCCGGCCCGCATAATCCGTGTGACTTGGTAGTAGGCAACAAAATACGAATATATTTTGTTGCCATGTGTGGTTGAACGAATAGTTACTCAGCGAGTTCCCAGTTGCGAACGAATAAAGGTGCTGGAAGTGGCAAAATGCGTGGGACTGATACTTCGACCCTAACAACAGAGTTTTCTGAAACTTCAATATGACCCAAATGGAGATGATTAAACACATATTCTACCTGTCTACACCTTGAAAATCGACGCCATGAGCAAGCAGTTATTGTGTGATCCCACTCTTCTTGAGGATAGTCGTAGATATCAATAATTCTAAGCCTTAGCCATTCAGTTTCACTTTCGTTTAAGTCTCTAGAATAACAAGCACTTAAGGATAATATCATGGTTAAAAAAACGAGAAAAAGCGTACCTTTAAATATTCTATTTTTCTTAAGTGTTAGCATTATTAATTCAGTCTCCATCCAGTACGAATTGTAATTTCACTAGTCCTTGAAATCACGCTCATATTAGGTGTCCCTGCAATCGCAATTCCTTGGATATTATGGTCAAAGAGGTTCGAATATGAGAATGCTACACCTCCGCTATCACCTGGCCAACTCCCGAAATCTGATTCTGTAGTATTCAACACAAACAAATAATTTCCAGAAGATAACCGAATATCTCTATTAAAATTTACCCTCGTTACAAAACCTCCTCGATGTCCACTCGTTCCTCCTCGAGTCATAATCCATTGTCCTATTACAGGATTAGCAGCAGTTGCGGTAAGATACGTTAATGGTGGTAAAAATGTAGAAATGGTAACATTATTATTGATTTCAACAAAAGCTGCATCTATATTCTCCAAGAAACGTTGATTTGATGCTAGTGTTCCTATACGCTCTCCCATTCTATTATAAACACGATAATTGTTTGCAACGTTTCGTCCACAATGTGCTGCTGTGACAAAACCGTTTCGCCCATTCGTTGCTCTAAATCCTACTGAACATCCTCCTGAACCTGGACTCCCAATGTATATCCGGTCTCCCGGTGTTATCGTAATATTATTTACCTGACCAGTCCAGCGACCAAGGGCGTTAAATTGTTGTTGCACCCCACTAATAGTAAACGTTCCACTATGAAACATT
>Ga0123355_10012024_pt1 | contig 13387 bp, 3 predicted proteins | sample TergutEmb28metaG_3_FD_89872 | JGI IMG/M metagenome (GOLD analysis project Ga0123355, IMG submission 89872) | Embiratermes neotenicus P1 segment gut microbial communities from Petit-Saut dam, French Guiana - Emb289 P1 | ecosystem: Host-associated > Arthropoda: Insects > Digestive system > Gut ...
GACGAGGAAGAAAACGTAGGAAGCTACTGGATGACCTTAAGGAAAGGAGAGGATACTCACAGTTGAAGGAGGAAGCTCTAGATCGCACTATGTGGAGAGCTCGATTTGGAAGAGGCTTTGGACTTGTCGTAAGACAAACTACTAAATGAATGAGTCTTCGCTATCCCATTCGGGTGGATATAAAGCCTGCAGCCGAGAGAAGTGCGTTACGTAAGCTGACACAGTTCTTGTTCCGCATACTTGGTATAAGATCGGAAGATACAGCCTTGTGTTACGTTGTTAGTAACTAGGACTCGTATACGTATTTTCAGCCGATCCCGGTTGCCGCACCGTCTAAGGCGTGGGTCTGTGGCTGCTAGCTTGCTGGGATTGCGGGTTCGAATTCCGCTGGGGTCATGGATATTTGTGTTGTGACTGTAGGTCTCTGCGTGGGGCTGATATCTCGTCCGGAGGAGTCCTGCCGAGTGTGGTATTTAACTGAGCGCGATCGTGAAGCCTCGATATTTAGGAGGCCTTGGCCCACTAGGGTCTGTTGTGCCTTGAACAAAACAAAAAAATACATATTTTGAAATTTTTACATTAGGGATGCATACATTTTCCATAAATCTAGGAGCCGCCTTACAATTCCAAGCTCTGTAAGGGTGACGTGAACCAAGTCTCATACTGAGGACCCGCAAATATTAGGCGTCACCATAAAGAATGTACTCGCCACGGCGACCTGGCGCCCGGGATTTATGCAACAATTACCTGCGCTATAAAGTGGCCGAAAGGGATGTTTTCAAGGGAGGAGAGAGTTGCTGAAAGCTCTGTGACAAACGTAAGGGCACAGTCGACTGTGGAACACAACCTTTCTTGAGAGATTGGCAAGTGCTCAACAAGTGAAGAAATTCCTCACCTCTTATGGAACCCGAATTCTCCTTAACGTTTCTATAAAAGCCGTCACTGGACTGTGTCATGGGTCACTTTTATCCAGATTATGGTTTGGAAAGTGCACCATTCAATATGGTACCAGTTTACCAGTATACACGGTGGAATCATACCAGGAGACTGCTGTCTTAATATTGACCGCTGCTTTAATTCCACCTATTTTTATCCGGTCTACATTCAAGCCCATTTTTTATTTAAAGTCCATTTTAATATTATCCTCCAAACTACGTCTAGATTTCCCAATGGATCTTTACTCTTGAGGTTATTGAAATAAATTCTGTATGCATTTGTCATCTCTCCCATGCATGCTACACGTCCCGTCATTCCCATCTTTATCTATTTAATCACCGCAACAATGTGGGGTGAAGAATACGAGTCACGGATCTTTTCATTTTGTAATTTTTTCAGTGACCATGTTACGTCTAAGTAGTATAAAATATACCGTTTTTTTTTGTTAGGGCTCTTGGAACATAAATGAACAATCTTTATCAGCATCTCACAGTTATACGCAGACTAACGTAATGTGCAGTTTGTTGCCGTATTTTCAGCGCTGAGGATCGGGCTAATTATATCAGTGTTGTCTATGTAAAATCTGCTGAGGACAGAGTGGCAGTGGGCCAGGTATTCTTCAGAGTAGTAAGGTTTATATTCTCAGGTGCACCACGAGTGACTCACACTAATTTTTCTGCATTCAGAAGGATGAACATCGAGCCTGTTAGAAGCCTGGGATCCACAGAGACAAAATATTTATAATACAAACCTTTATTGTGTATATATCTATATATACTTAAGTCTTGAACACAACAATATTACAATTAGTAGCAATATATATTATACAACTATATGTTTCGGCCCTGTATGCAGGCCATCATCAGGTTGTCCAAAGAACTTATTAAGTGACTATACAGTATGTGTGGTAATTTTGGATGGGGAACGAGATATCGTCTTACATAATAAATCGTGGGATTAGTAAAAGTTGCTATCATTTATAATGATGCGCACTTCATCATGTGAATGCAAATGTATTCATCTTATGATCTTATCATGCGGTTAAATAAACATGTTAAGGAGTTACATCAATTGTGAACATCTAATAATTCTAACACGCAAATCAGGTAGTAAAAACCATCGTATATATATACATATATGCACTAAAGCTTTGTATTATTGACCTAACACAACGGGGATGACACACCTTAAGATTACAAAATGTTTATTTCACTACATAATACGAGAATAAAAGAAGAGGGCATACTACAGCGAGTTAGTGTCTTTCCGAAGGCTTGATTCATGTCCAAAAATAAATATGATGTCTGGGATATAGACTATAATTTAGATTACTTCATTTTAGTCTGTAAGTGTTGGTGCATTACGGGATAACGTACTTAGTACAATGACTCGCTACGGGCTGGAGGGTCCGGAAATCGAATCCTGGAAGGAGCGCGATTTTTCACCGATCCAGACTGGCCCTGGGTCCAAACCACCCTCTTGTACAAGGGGTATCAGGTGATTTCTGTGGGTACAGCGGCCAGGGCGTGGCGTTAACCACACCGATCTATCACCGAGGTTAAATTAAGAGTAGAGCTATACATCTCCTTTCCTTCTCTGCCTTCTTGGCAGGTTATAGGTTGAAGTTTAGTTTACTGTCAGTGTTCTTCTATTGGCTTCAGTATGTTCTTTTAAAACCTGTTTTTAACTTACGTAGGCGCACTAAATGTGCTACTGTAAGTGAAATATAACAAAAAGTACTGGCTTACGTGTATGCCATGTACTTGTTATTAGCCTTTTCAGTCACTAACAGTACTGAATGTGGGGATGCTTTGTTCGGTAAGTGGAAGTTCATAGGATGTTTTCAAAACAGCAAAAAAAAGTTAAAGTAAAGGTAAAGTTGTCCCTGCGAACGTCAAGAAGACGTACGGATCCATTCGTTTTTGAAGTCGACAGTAGACTGACGTCAGCGGTCAGCTATATGCCCTGGTCACTTTGCCGGGAATGAGCCCCCAGTAGCCACTGAATAATGGGATCGGTGAGCATCAGAGCCGGCCTGCACGTTTAAGAAAAGAAAACGGAGTGTTATTTTCTTTCCCTCCTGGGAATCAAAACAGAATTCCTGTCTTCCGACCCATGGCCTAGTGACTATACTGACTACACTATCCTCGCTCCAAATTGCAAAGAACACTTCTTATAATAAAACCAAATAGACCCACTAATTTCTCTAATTTATTTTTGGAATAAAATTCTACATGTTTCGGACAGTTGCTCTGTACATCACCAGGAGTTTTTTTTTACTGTACACACAGCAATGATATATGTCATAAAGGTTTGCCGACAGCTTGCGAATAGCATCAGGATCCTGCCCGCAAGCTGTCAGCAAACCTGTATGACATATACCATTGTTGTGTGTACAGTAAAAAACTCCTGATGATATACAGAGCAACTGTCCGAAACATGTAGAGTTTTATTCCAAAAATAAATTTGAGAAATTAATGCATCTAGTTGGTTTTATTATAAGAATTTGTCACGTTTCACGGTCACCTGAAGGTCAAATTTGCAAAGAACACATTCAGAATCTACATTTTCACCAAACAAATGTATATTTACGTTTCCCTCATTTGTTAGTATGATAAAAGTATGAATGACTTTAAAATTTTCAGAGGCAGAAGAAATTATTTTTTTTTCATAATTATAGTGATTTACATACACCACGTGCAAAGTGTTTTCAACGTGTGTATGAAATATTACAACTAGCAATGTTTGAACAAAAATACTCACGTGGGGAAAGGACCTGCAAATAGTGAACTGAAATGCCAAGTGCTCTGATTTTTCTACGTCCGCCACTTTATCGCTCTCCTGCCCATAGAATGCGGATTGTCAAATGATCAGTGAGGCGGTAGCGTGCGACATAAATTCTAAAACGTTGACAATTGTATCCACTAGACCTTTGATGTGTAGTTATGTGAAATTTTGGAATTTTATCGATGATAGCCATTATTCGCCAGTTCTAATATCGGTCTCTTTTGTTTTTTAAAATAAATGTAACTTTATCTGTGTGAAGTGATTCAGAAGTTATGTTTTTCGAACACAAAGAAACTTCTCCCACTCCTATTTGCTCACATCCCTCGCCACAATATAGTTAGTTTCATTGCATGCAACGAAACGAAGGAAATTCATTTGTTCATTATTATAACACGAGAGGGGGTTGCAATCGCTACACAGATACAGCAGCTAGCCGGCTCCTGTACACATGGACAATGCAATAAATCTGAAGACAATAGTTTGCAAAGGGAGGAAGGAAGCCACTGGGTTTAATGGCAAGGAGACTGCACACAGCGTCGTGTCGTGTCATTTCTTCTACCCGTGGCTAAGGCCAGACCACCGTAACAGCTGCAGTTCCTCTTCAGTTCGCGTAGGACCTTGTTGTCGACTCAACTAACAGCAATGCGTTTTTCCTGTCTGTCAACATACTAAATCACTGAAAATCGAAATGCATTGAATATCAATTTTTAATTACCTTTATTAATTTTTTTTTTGTTACCGCTGTGTGTCCAAGAAGAGGATGCCATCGTTATCCGAAAGTTTCATTTTTCGGACAAGTGTTGTTTGCTGATCATCATTCCATCGGGGTTTTTATAGAATTTCGTAAAATCTAGAAGTTAGGAATCGCTGAAAGAGGCATAAAGACTGCAGTCTCACAATATTAGGAGTATGCTGTACAGCGCTGCTCGTTTTTCCCTCATTTCTCTCCGACTCTGTTCTGACTTCAGCAACCGGACTCTGCGATAACAACAGTGGGTGTGAGTGGATGGTTAAGTCATGTGGAACCTAGAGTACAATCCTTAGCAGTGACCGATTTTTTTTACATGAGTATGAAAGGCCCATCAACAGCTTTGTTCTGCTGAAATCTTTACTGTTACAAAGTCGATTGTACTCGGCTCAAGATTCATGTTGTAACATACAACTCTGCCGTTCAGTAATGGACACATGTTATGAAGGCTGCACTTTCGAATCTCGGTCCTGTGGCCTGTTATCACGATGGAAGTTCCCGTCATTTAAATGAGTCCATCCAGAAAAAAATAGTCCACTACTGCTTCCATCCATATAGGCTTACTTCTAAAATCATCATTTAAAATTTATGCTACGCTTACAGTTCGACGATATCAAGCATTGAAAGCGTTGTTAGGCGAACAAGAAATGCACATTAGACTAAGATATAAGAGGATAAGCGTTAGCACGCGTGTATTTCACATTCAGTTTATATAACTACAAACATATTGGACATAAATCAACATAATATTTATCGGTTTTATACTAATAGGTTGAAAGGCATCCATTTTTGGGTACGTACACTAACTAATGTCAAAACGTTGTATTTCATCTGCTTTTAAATTCCTGGTGATTCTACCTACAAAAGTTAAAATGCCATATCTGACTACATGGACCTACAGATTTTGTTCCAGCATTTCTGCATTATGTGCGAGAGGGAAAGAGGTATATTGTGGGGTAGAACAGAAACCTCAGACGCGATTTATGAGACATTACAGCAAAGCTAACGGGCAATTTTTATTAGCAATAACGAGCATTCGGACACAGGCGCTGCAGCGATGCTACCGCCTGTATAGTTACACGATAAAAAGTTTCCGCTATGTTGGAGGTGCTTCTGATTCATACATGCTATACCAACTCTAGTCGTTTATATCATGTAGTAACAATTGGGACAATGAGATGGCAGCAGCGCTGTAATAATAGGTATCATATAACAGTAGAGGCGGTGGTCAGTTCAGAATACATGGAGACGGAAGCATCCAGTGTTGCCCACTACCGGGAAAAGCGATAATTAAAACAGAAAGGGATGGTGGTGGTACAGCACTTGTTTGGGAGGGGGATCAGTGTAGGAGGAACATCCATCCTCTGAGGGTCATATACTCACTGTTAGCATATCTTCCTTCAAGCTACCAACTTTAAATTACGAATTAAAATCTCACATTATATGTTTGTTTTAATGCAATTGAAAGATATGAAATCCTGTCATTAGTGGGTAGTGTATGTGTTAACACATTGAATTGATAATGGAATCGTGACCACTGAAAGAGAAGGAAATGCTACTTTGAAGTGTTCATTTGTTTATACAATGAAGTATTATGTGCATTTATTTACTTTTGCTTGTAAATTTATTACATGCTAATGCAGAATAATCAGCCATTTTGTGAAGGGTCGCGTAAATTAATGCAATAAAGGAAAGAGGGTAAATTACATCGCTTGAAAAAGTCCAGCCAAATTAATTACGATAATTTCAGTAAAATAAAAGTGAAACATTTGATGTCTGGAGAGTGAAAAGTAGCAACAAACGAAAGACAACAAATTAATTAAAAAAAAAAGAAATCAAACACATTATTTCAACATTTTACTGAATTTAATTCATATTTCCATTCTGCAATTTGTTTTAGAAGTATTTACTGCATTATCAGTCCTCTCAGTTATTTTCAAGGTACTACTGAAAGGTCTTTATTTGTTGAAATTTATTTCCATCGTTGTCTGTTACAACGACAATAGAAATAGTTTGTAAAATTAACATCACTTGAAAACAAATTAACTACAAATTACTACAAATTAACATAACTTGAACATATTTTCTTCAATATGTTTGATAAAGCGATGTGTAGGTACTTCATTTAGTAAGTACAATACATTTGGTAAAACTAATGTGAAATTTTTAAACTCAACTTCTTAAATTTGAGGTACACATTGAATTCGGATAAAGTACAGATGTATAGGCAGCCTGAATAGCTAGAGAGATAAGGTGAATTTTTGTGACAAAATAAAGTTAAGCGTGCGTTGGGCACAATTTACTGCATCCTTGCTGTGTATTTTGGGTACTGTACTGTAAACATAAATTCCCCAAGCTCATATAGTTATTCATTGCGTTCATGGTACTACAATATTTACCTCTCCTCCCTCAAATTTACTTAAAATATTGAAGTTTTTAGCAACTTAATTACGTACAAGTGGAAACGCTTGAGGGTAAACGCATGCACATCTGACCCTGAGAAAAATATTTAACCTGGAAGAGAAAACGAGATAAACGTGTTGCGCGCATTTTTGATGCATTTGTGATTTCACCAGCTTGTAAAATTTGTAATGTGTGCTCGGAACGACCTGTAAACCCGTTCTAGACAAGGTTTATCCTTATTTCTAGGCTTACTTGTAAATGTGTTTCTAAAAAATCATCTGAATCCATTCCTGCATAAACGCAAAGAAAGTGAACTAAAAACCACTTTATTTAGTACCGACTTATTGATTCTTTGGGTTACGGACACTTCTTTAACTATTGTAAGTTTGAACATTCCCGCTGTGTATCTGATTCATGTTTACGTAAGGTCTATCACTTGTACCAAAATATTCACAGATTGCAGGAATAAGATCTCGCACTGTCCACAAAGCCAAGCATCAACACCATTTCAAAAACAAACTTCCTTCTTACGATTTGTTACTTTTTAAATTAGTTGTAACTATTTGTAACTTTTTAAATCATGCATATTGTACACTTGGATATTGATTTGTAAAACAGAAATATCAATTCCCAAAAAGAAAGACATTTGTCTGTTACGTCTTAAATTACACGTATTGTTAGATGCATTATCCCTGTTGTGTTTTATGAAAATTAGGAGGGGGTGGGTGGGTCAAAACATAACTACTGTTCTTATACTGTATATTTTCTCCTCATTATATATTTTTTTGTTATCTGAGGATGGCCCACAGTGGCCGAAACATGTCGTCGTCAGACTAATAAATAGGATACAAAGACAGTTGTGTCTTGACATACCCACCCCCTCCTAATTTACATGTGTTGGCTTGATGATGACTTAAAAGGCCGAAATGTATCGCCATATTAAACACCCAAAAACTTAATTTTGTCGACTACTTTGTCACGGAACCTGTAGTTCTCTAACTATATTTGTTATGCCATGTGGAATGGCTATGTAACTGTACATGATGAGTTAGAATGTGCAGTTATTTGGGAGAAAGGGCGAGAACTGTTGAGACATTACTGGATGCTTGCTGAGTCCCGTGTTCGAGATTGAAATCGTTGACTTTCGAAATACGAAGAGTTTCTATCCACGGTAGCACGACCTATATTACCTTTATTCCTGGGGCGCTTGTTCACCTATATTGTTAAAATTTACTGGGAAGAAGATTTTGAGTGGTGTGCAAGAACTCATAAGAAACTGGTCATAAAGACTAATGAAAGCCATAAGCAGTCTCAGTGTGTAGGCTATAGTTAGGCTATAGTCGGTAGTCAGCCTCCCGGGCGCCAATCGCTGCACTAAACTCTTGGATCAAGGCTTCCGTCACGCATGTTGTTCGCTGTCGTACCTGTGGAGACGAATTCTGCACGAAGGCGGTCGGCAACACCACAGTCTCTGAGTGTAGCAGTAGTAGCAGTAGTAGTAGTAGTAGTAGTAGTAGTAGTAGCTTGAAGCAACGGTTGCCGAGTTTCCAAAATGAACCGTCTATCTCAGCAGTTATTTTTCGTGAAGTGCTTGTGACAAGGATTAGGATTTCTAGAACTACAAACTTATACTGGGGCACAAACAGTAAGGTGTGGGGTCGGTATTAGGGAAACTGTAGTGTAGGAAAGCTGTAGTGAAAGTTCTTCTAATTCTGACAGCGCTTCGTAGAGATAAAGATTTTGTCGCTAGATGAGCCCGAAGTTTCTGCAAGTTGTTATGCATGTTAGCTGTAACTACTGGAAGTTGTGAGAGCAGAGCAAGCAGATTGATTCATGTGTAGCTGTGTAGGTATACGAAAGCACAGAAAATGATGTTGGGTGATAGATACATAGACTAGGTAGATAAATCAAATAGATATACGTAGATGGATGGATCACAGGAAGATTGTGTGTGTGTGTTTGTGTGTACATGTATGTACAAACGTGTCTGAACAAACCAACTTGTCTCAACCTTGTACACTCTTGCGTTACTGAAGGTTCCTTAACTAATCTCCTAATACCTAAAACCAATCCTTTTGTCTTGTCATCCCTGACTGGAGCATTTTTTGACTGCATATACGATCATTACTTCTCGAATTTTATGTTCTGTTTACCGTGTATCCTAGTATAATCCTTGTAAATAACCAACTTGACGCACAGCTTTTCATGTATGTTTATTTCTATTCTCTACATGTTTTGGGCAGCCATGTGCCCATCATCATGAGAATTATTGTATCAATGCGACACCTGGCTTATGTCACTCTGTATAGATGACCGTCTGGTACGCAGCTAACCTGCATACCAGACGGTCATCTACACAGAGTGACATAACCTGCATACCAGACGGCCATCTATACAGAGTGACATAAACCAGGTGTAGCATTGATAAAATAATTCTCCTGATGATGGGCACATGGCTGCCCAAAACATGTAGAGAATAGAAATAAACATACATGAAAAATTGTGCGTCAAGTTGGTTATTTACAAGGATATTATTTCCCCCTCTCGAATTTAATGCGCGACAAATCCCGAACAGTAGATTTTAAAGAAACATGGCGTTTAGCATAGAATTATACAATTCAAAGAGAAGTAGGTCTTTGTTTATGCTGTATGTATTATAGTGGTCATTAACCTCATACGGAGCAAGTAGAACGGCGTGGTTAGGTGCCATTTTTGTAGAGAAATGGCTGTTGATTGGGCTGCTTTACCTGATAGGCGAATTGAGTCAACGTACGTACTTAGGCTATGAAATAACTTGAAATGCCGACTTGATGCAACAGGGTAATTTTATTAATGTATTCTCAGCTCGACATGTTTCGGGTATATACGCCCATTATCAGGAGCACTGGATATTGAGTTGCAGCATATGGTTTTCTGCACTGAGTTTTTGGATGGGTGGTGGTATTGAGAGCCGCTGCGTAGGCCGTGTGTGCGGTGCGGATGTTGCCGTGCGCACGGCACCATCCGCACCGTACACACAACCTACGCAGCAGCTCTCAAGACGACTACCCATCCAAAACCTCGGTGCAGAAAACCATATGCTGCAACTCAACATCCAATGCTCCTGATGATGGTCGTATGTACCCGAAACACGTCGAGCTGAGAATACATTAATAAAATTACCGTGTTGCTTAAGTTGGCATTTCAAGTTATTTCACGAGGAAGCTGCACGGTCAAAAACCCTCAGCTACATAGGCTAGTCACATAGCTGAATAAAGACAGGACGAGGTGTTTGGAGAAACACATATATACGCCCCGATAGCTCGGCCGAAGAAAGAAGAAGAAGGTAAGAAATGGAACAGCTGGATGGAAGGAAAGAATGTTAAAATTGGTACGTCAAAAATAAGGAAAAGCAGGTCTGTATTGAAGCAATCAGGCACGTTTCATTCTACTTGCCTGAATACCAATAGCACTGACTAAAAATATTTTAGATATCAGAAAGCACGTATTTAGTGTTTTTAAACATCCAGTGGTAGTGTAGCATTACGCTAATCTTTAGGCATACTTTTCGTCTTTTTTCTTCGCCTTAGAAGCCAAAACTGTCGCGGACAGTACGTCGTCATTCTAACCACGTCCTCTCCGCCACAGGGAGTAGAGGAAACGGCATGGAATATATTTTCTTTCAGCTGTAGCGCGTAGGAACCGTTGAGACTGCCGCAGAGGGGCCCCCGTTGACGGAATCAAGAGCAGCGCTTTCTCCCTAGGGTCAAATTCCCGCTCATCGTCCCTCAGAGTGCGTACTGTTCTTCATTAACAATATCGTGGAAACCAACAACGTGTTTGTAGAGGTATTTTGCAAAGTCATTTCATTACCACACCGACTAATGCACATACATAAACTTTTTACATTAAAACATTTAAAATCGCTCCAACTGGGTGCTGTGGCAGCTTGTCATATTGTGTAAGTCGTACGCTGCTGAGAATGCGCCTGACTATGGATGTGCGACACACACCCATAGTCAGGCGCATAGTCAGTCTATGGGCGAGAACCGATCGCCCTTCTGGTGCTAAAAATGTGGTTGAAAGTTTACTTACCTATTGGGCCCAAATGAGTCCGTCTTGATAGTTCTTTTGTCCTGAATACAGGGGTCTGCACTGAGCCGGAAGCTAGACCCTTATTCAGTTTATTATTGTATTAAAACGTGATGATGGACAGAGATGAGGTGAATGATATGTGAAATATTATCCTCAGAATTTTATAAAGTTGAACTTCTAGACAAAGTTATTTTTATCATTAGAACTCGCACGTTTAGGCAGTAAACCTTTCATTTTGGACGCTTAAAAGTTTCCATTCTTCGAACTAAATATTACGTATAAAATGCTGTTACTTACAGATTAAACTTAGTCGCTCACAATGTGGCAGGAACGTAGGCTGGGGGTGTTTGAGAATAGGGTGATAAGGAGAATATTTGGGCCTAAGAGGGACGAGGTAACAGGAGGGAGGAGACAACTATATCATGAGGAGCTTAATGATCTGTACTGCTCACCTAGTTTGTTTGGATGATGAAATCGACAAAATTGAGATCGGCGGGCTATGTAGCCCGTATGGGGGAGAGGAGAGGCGTATATAGGGTTTTGGTGGGGAAACCTGAGGGAAAGGGACCACTTTGGAGACCCGGGCGTAGATGGGAGAATAATATTAACCTTTTGACGCCTAATGACGACTATAGTGGTCGTACCGCACCGCTAACCTCTAAACGTTGCATTTTGTATATTTATTCAACACATATAGGTACTGAATATTTTAAACATGGTATATACCGTCCGTTTTTTCTCTTCAAAATGCAGTTTGTTTCATAATTCTAACGTATTTGGTTCCTGTTTTATTCACATTTTATACACAGGGTGTGCTAAAATAAAAAAAAATAATTCCGGCGCCAAAAGGTTAAGATGGATCTTCTGGAAGTGGGATATGGAGTATGGACTGGATCGAGCTGGCTCAGGATAGGGACAGTTGGCGGTCAGTTGTGAATGTGGTAATGAAACTTCGGGTTCCATAAAATGCGGGGAATTTCTTGACTAGCTGAGAGTTGTTAGCTCCTGAAAAAAGACTGCTCCATGGAATAAGAAAGTAAGTGATTAAGTTGCTTAAAGATTAATTTTATTATGTATTTTATGTTTAGGATAACTCATCGAATCGTATATTGGAATCAGCAGCTAATCCTTTATATAAGAGAGGTATCCGTGTGTTTCACGTTCCGTGACGTTAAGAGCCACGCATTTCGACCATACAGCTCTTTGGGACTTTAGTTTTGTTTTTAGAATAAAATGATGATTGCGAGATATGATGTTTTCACAGCGGTGTTGTTGAAGTTACAAGTCTTCTGGGATGTTACACCTTCTCGATTGGCAAATAGGTAACCGATTTAATTGTGTAAAGAAAAACCAATTTGATGCACAAATTATTCTTAGTGTACTTCGTCAACCTCTACATGTTTGGGGCATATCTAAGCCCATCATCAGGAGGCACAACCGTATTTATACAACAACTGGTATTTATTATTCTTTTTGGATGACTGTCTATTGTCCTGGTTGGATTCCAATCCAACCAGGACAACAGACAGAATAATAAGTACCAATTCTTGTATACATACAGTTGTACCTCCTGATGATGAGACTAGATACGCCCGAAACATGTGGAGGTTGACGAAATACACTAAGAATAAGTTGCGCATCAAGTTGGGTTTTCTTCACACAATTATGTCGAGATGTACGGTCAACAAAACATAAAAAAAATTTAACCGACGTTTAGAAGGAGCTCGTTGCTGCACCTTCAAATTCTGTCAGTCCAAGGAGACTGTGATGCAGGCAGTCTCTTCCTCCGAAGTGTAACTTCTACCAGTCGACGCGACTTAACTTCCCAGTAGAACTGTATTTTTGAAAACTGTGATCTTTTTCCACAGTAATTTTAAACCTTCCGATCTTCGTAATGGAGATATGGTGTTTTGTGCTGGGCAGACCTTTAAAACATTCAGAAGAGCTGCAACATATAAATGATTCAAAATAAATATCCTTGGTCCCACGTCCCTGACCATCTTCGGACTGTCCTACCGTTACTACTCAGAAAAAAAAGTATAACTTATTTGCAGGTACTAACATTTCATAGCGAATGTATTTTCCAATTGTAGTTATTTAAAAGTCGTTGACATTGCGGGAGGAAAGGAAGTTGAGGGTGTTTGAGAACATGGTGTTGAGGAGAATATTTGGACCGAGGAGGGACGAGGTAACGGGGGAATGGAGGAGATTGCATAACGAGGAGCTAAATGATTTGTACTCCTTACCCAATATTGTGCGGGTGATAAAATCGAGAAGAATGAGATGGGCTGGGCAAGTGGAGTGTATGAATGAGGAGAGGGGGATGTATAGGGTCTTGGTGGGGAAACCGGAGGGAAGGAGACTAGTGGGGAGACCTAGGTGTAGATGGGTGGATGATATTAGGATGGATCTCCAGGAGGTGGATGTGGATATATGGAC
>Ga0123355_10012025_pt1 | contig 13386 bp, 9 predicted proteins | sample TergutEmb28metaG_3_FD_89872 | JGI IMG/M metagenome (GOLD analysis project Ga0123355, IMG submission 89872) | Embiratermes neotenicus P1 segment gut microbial communities from Petit-Saut dam, French Guiana - Emb289 P1 | ecosystem: Host-associated > Arthropoda: Insects > Digestive system > Gut ...
CCATCTCCGCCCCGTTCCCCGTCAAAGTGGGCAGGCCGTCATAGGGATTCGGCCCGCTGCGTTCGGTCACGTAAACGGCGGCAACCCGGCGGTGCGCCACCAGCCGCCAGGCATCCGGGATCTGCTCAGCCGGCACCGAATGGACCACGTGGTAGCACTTGGACGGCGGCCACCGCCGCGTCCAGCTGGGAACCCGCAGCTTCTGGTAGGCCTGCCACGTCCCTTCAAAGGTGCCGAGCAGGTCGGCATGGCTCGCGTACCCGGGGTCCGGGTGCGTGCCGTGGTTGAAGAACACGACCTCGGCACCCATCGCGCGGAGGTCGCCCGCCATCGCGGCGTAGTGGCCTAGGTTTTCGACCGAGGCGCTGACCTGATCGAGGCACACCCCGCGGACCCCGTACCAGTCCTGGTAACGCTCTGTCTCGGCCAGCACCGCCTGCACCTCGCGACGGCCGTAGCTGGTGTCCACGTAGCCGATCACGCCGACCCCCGCCCCGTGCAGCAGGTCGACGGCCTCCCGGAACGCGTCCTGCGGCTCGGTCCCCGGCCCGCTCGCAACGTTCAGGATCACCAGCCGGATCAGCTTGGGGTGCTCGGCGAGCCATTGCCACTGCCGCGGTCGGGCCTCAGGGTGGAAGTAGGCGGGCACGACAAGCCTTGGCGTCTGGGCCAGGACGCGAGCCCTGCGATCCGCGACGGACTCGGTCCCGGCCTTCGCGGCTGGAACCTGAGGCGGTACGGGGGCCGGTGAGATCATCCCGCGCCCGCCCACAGGTCGCGCAGCGTCTCGGCCAGGTCCCGGCGCGGCCGCCAGCCCAGGTCCGTCTTGGCTCGGCTGATGTCAGCGGGCTGAGCCGCGAGTGCCGCCGTCCGCGCTGACCCGGCCGAATCCTCATGGACGGTCACGTCAAGACCGGCCACCGCGATCAGCCGCCGCACCAGCTCCCTGGCCTGCACGGCGACGCCGCTCCCGACGTTCAGTACGTCACGAGGCAGCGCGGGCGCAGCCGCCGCGGCGAGCACCGCGTCGACCGCGTCTCGCGCGTCAACGAAGTCGCGGACCGCATCCAGCGGTCCCAGCTTGATGCTGCCACCGCGAGCGTGCGGCCCGAGCTGCCGCAGCTGGGAAGCGACCGCACCTGGCAGGCTGTCGCCCGGCGCGCCGGCGCCGACCACGTTGAACATCCGCAGCACCACCGCGTCGAGTCCGGCTGTCCGAGCCAGTTGCACGAGCCGCGTCCCGCCCAGCTTGGTGACCCCGTATACGCTCGCGGGGCGCGGGTCCGCGTCCTCGGCCACCGGCAGGCCGGCGGCATCGGCGTCGGCCGCACCGTACTCGGCCGCCGAGCCGATGTGCACGAGCCGGGGCGCTTCCTGGTCAGCGAACCCGAGCAGTGCCGTGACCAGGGTGTGCACAGCCGTGATGTTCGCCGCTGCTAGCACGTCGGCGCTGCCTGCGGTCGCCCCGGCGCAGTTGACCACCACGTCCGGCGCCGCGCTGGCGATCAGCGACTGCACCCGGTCGGCTGGGTCGGCGACAAGGTCAAGCCGCAGCGACCAGCCATCCGCCCGGGACCGCCCCGCGGTCAGCACCGTATGCCCGTCGGCCGCAGCCACCCGGCGTAGGTGGCCGCCGATGAAACTGCTCGCGCCGATGACAAGGATCCGCATGGCTCAGCTCACACGTGGTACTCGTCAAGCGTGTACCGGGCGAGGTTCGCCGGGTCCGCGAACCACTTGATGGTCCGGCTCAGCCCTTCGGACCGCGACACCTGCGGCTGCCATCCGGTGCGCTCCCGCAGCTTGGTGGCGTCGCAGACCAGCCGCATGACCTCGGACTCCTTGGGCCGCAGGCGCTGCGCGTCCTCGGTGATCTCCGCCTCCACGCCCATCAGCGAGGCGATCTCCGCCGCCAGGTCACCGATCGACACGTCCTCGCCGGGACCGCAGTTGAACACCTCGCCGAGCACGGCCGAGGCCGGCGCCGTGCCCACGGTGATGAATGCCGCCGCGGTGTCGGTGACGTAGCTGAAGTCCCGGGTCGGCGCCAGGGCGCCCAGCTTGATGGTCCGGGCACCGCTCCCGAGCTGCGTGATGATCTGCGGGATCACCGCGCGGGTCGACTGGCGCGGTCCGTAGGTGTTGAACGGCCGCAGTGTAACCACCGGCAGCCCGAAGCTCAGGTGGTACGACTCGGCGAACTTGTCGCCCGCGATCTTCGACGCGGCGTACGGAGACTGCGCCTGCAGCGGGTGGTTCTCGCTGATCGGCACGGTGCGGGCCGTTCCGTAGGTCTCGCTCGTCGAGGTGTGCACCACCCGGGGCGTCCGGCAGGCCCGCGCCGCCTCCAGGATGTTCAGCGTGCCCAGCGAATTGTTCTCCATGAAGGTGCGCGGCACCTTGTAGGAGTACGGCACCGACCCGATCGCGGCAAGGTGGTAGACGACCTCGGCACCTTCCACAAGCTCCAGCGCGGACGCGGCATCCCGCACATCGCCGAACACCACGTCGACCGACGCCCGCACGTCCGGCGACAGCGTCTCCAGCCACCCCGACGAGCTCCACATGTTGTAGAGAGCCATGGCGCGGACCCGGTGCCCGCGCCGGACAAGTTCCTCCGTCAGGTGTGAGCCGATGAACCCCTCGGCACCGCTGATCGCCACCGTCGTCTCAGTCATCTAGGTACTCCTCTCGAAAAGACAGTTATGAAAATGACCGCCAGGAAAACCGTGAAGTCACGCATGCAGCACCGCCGCACCGAGCCTGCGCAGCGCGTACGCCAAGACCACCACGAGCAAGACGGCGGGCAGCGTGACCTGCACCGGGAGCCCGTGGGGGCGCAGCACAAGTTCCGCGGCGAGAGTGGCGGCGGCGAATGCCAGCGGCACCAGCCGGATCCGCATCGTGGTTAGCAGCATCACCAGGAACATCGCCGCGCCGAGCAGCAGATAGCCGGTGACCGACAGCAGGAGCGTGCGGTCGAGGTGCACCGCCCTGGATGCCAGTGCGACGCCAAGCGCTGAGCCCACCAGCACGACGGCGCCGAACACGTACTGCATCAGCGCGCCGAGCAGCCGGGCGTTCGCGCGCCCGTGAAACCAGCGGGGATCATCAGTCAGCGTGAGCAGGCGCCGGGTGCCGCGCCGGTACCACAGCAGGCTCCACTCGGCCACGCCCATGCTCAGCGCGAGCGGCACCGACGCGACGAGCGAGCCAACGTTGCCGCCGCCATGCCCGGTTACCCCGGCAACCCCGGGGAACGAGAGCAGCCCGGCTGCGATCACGCCGAGCGCGATGGCCGGCACCGCACCGGTCATTTCGCCTCGGTTCAGCAGAGGTGCGACCCGGGGCCCTGATCCGCGGGTGCAGCAGGCGGCGATGACGCACGCGAGCACCGGCGTCGCGGCCAGCGCCACGAACGTCTGGTGTTCAAGCGCGGCGGGCTTGCCCAGCACCAGGAACACTGTCGCGCCCGTTACCCCCGGCGCGAGCGCGGCCGGGATCCAGCGCTCGGCGCCGATCACGAGGAGCACGCACGCACCGAGCATGTAGACCGCTTCGCCGGCACCGAACAAGACGACCGGCAGCCGCGCCTGCACCATGTGCAGCGTCACAGCCATGACGATCGCCACCACGACCAGGCAGCAAATCAGGCCGGCCCGCAGCACCCGTCGGGCAGGTCCCGGCCCGGACGTGCCAAGCCGCTGGTAGCCGACCGCCGCGAGCCCCTGGCTCAGCCCCCACCCGGACAGCAGCGCGATCACCAGCACCCGCAGCACATGCGGACCCACGAGCAGGGTGCCCGCCGCGGGGAAACAGACCGCGGGTACTGCATACAGCAGGCCATGCGACACCGGGCGGGCGCGCCAGAGGTCCGGCTCCTCCGCAGGCGGTGCGGGGTCGCGCGGCACCTGGGCGTACAGCAACTCCGCCAACTCGAACACATCGGGAACGTCATACTCGGCGCGCGCCGCCCGGTCGCTGACCCCGTCGAACTCCAGCGCGCTGGCGACCTCAAGCGGATGCACCGCGGACTTACAGACAGCGCGGAATCGTTCAGCCAGTTCCGCCAGTGGTCCAGAGGTATCCCCGGAGGTCTCCGTTGCCAGCTCAGTGCTCATTATTAAGATCCCGACTCCAGCGTGATGACGGGTCCCTCCGGCGTGACGGGTTCCTCGAGCGTGATGACGGATTCCTCGCGCGTGACGGGTTCCCCGACCGTGATGACAGGTATCTCGCGCGTGGCGGGTTCCTCGAGCGTGATCACGGATTCCTCGCGCGTGACGGGTTCCCCGAGGGTGATGACGGATTGCTCCCGCGTGACGGGTTCCTCGAACGTAATGACGGATTCCTCGCGCGTGACGGGTTCCCGGGCTGTTTCCCTGGCAGGGGCCTCAGACGGTTGCTCGGCTGATTCCCCGGGCAGTTCCCCGACTGGCTGGCCCGCATCGTCGGCGAGGAGTCGCCACCCGGTGCCGACGAGGTTGTAGATCTCGTCGAAAGCGCTGACCGCCCGGTCGACGGTGAAATGCTCGAGCGCCCGCTTCCGGGCCGTGGTTCCCAGGGAGGCGCGCAGCTCCGGGTCGCGCAACAGCTTCAGGCACGCCGCGGCCAGCTCGGCCGGGTGGCGGGGCGGGACCACGATGCCGGCCTCGGCGGACAGCGCCTCGCTGACCCCGCCGACATCGGTGGCTACGCAGGGCCGCCCGCATGTCATCGCCTCGATCAGTGAGTAGGGAAAGCCCTCGCTGATGCTGCAGAGCACGACCACATGGCCGGCCGCGTATGCGTCGCGGATATTGGGGATCCGGCCCTCGAACGCGATGCTGTCGTTGATCCCAAGGTCAGTCGCCACCGCCTGGCAGCGCTCCAGGTAGGCTTCCCGCCCGCGTGGCGGCTGTCCGAATATCCGCAGCCTCGCTTCCGGCATCTCCGCCACGACCAGCGCGAACGCACGGAGCAGGGTCTCCAGGTCCTTGATCGGGTCGATCCGGCCGACCCAGGAGATCGTGGGCACCTCGGGCTCGTCCGTCAGCACCGGGAAGTCGTCCGGGTTCACCCCGTTGTAGACAGTGCGCACCCGGTCCCCGTCTGCGCCGAGCTCTTCCTCCCACCGCTTGTTGTAGACGTTGCCCGGCGTGATCACTTCGGCCTCCTGGTAGCCGACCGCGCAGACCCGAGACAGGAACCGCAGGTACAGATCCTTCACCGGCCAGCCGAACGGCGGGTGGCGCAGGTGCAGGTACTGCTCGCGCATGTAGACGCCGTGCTCGGTGACGATCATGGGGGCCTCGTAGCGCCACTTGGCAGCCAGGGCGGGAAGTACGCCAAGGCCGTTGGTCACCGCGTGCGCCACGTCGGCCTCCACGGCCGGGAAGCACAGCGGGCGCAGCGCGTGTTCCACCAGTCGCATCGCGGTGACCGCGTCGTGCAGTGAGGGACGGGTGAGAGCGGGACTAGCGCCGCGGCGGGTGGCGATCAGCGGCCAGCGTTCCCGCCACGTGCTGGCCAGCAGCCGGGTCGTTGCTTCGCTCGCCAGCGTGGCGGCCAGGCTCCGTGTCTTGGCGTACTCGTAGAGGTCGCGCAGCACGATGCCGAACCTGCCCTCGACGTCGTCGTCGACGAGCACGTCGACCAGTTCCCTCACGGCGAGCGGGACGCCCCGTCCCCGCGGCACCCGCCGTCGTGGAAGCGTCGACGGCGGACCCCATAGCGGCACCGTCACGAGCTGCGACACCTGCCGGGGCAGCTCCCATTGGACCGCCTCGGTACCCGTAGCCACCAGCGCCACGACCGTGAATTCATAGCCGGGCAGTGCCCTGACGAGCTGGTCGCACCACACGCTCACCCCGCCGAACTGATGCGGGTACGTGCCCTCCGCCGTGAGCGCAACCCTCATCCCTGGCCACGCCCCCTGGACCGGTTCCCCCGGATCCGCTCGTACAGGTCGTCGATCTTCTGCGCGGTGGAGCCGATGCCGTACTGGTCGAACACGGCGTTGTCCGGCTTCCGCGGCTGCGGCCCGGCCTGGATCGACTCAGCGAACGCCGCGCGCAGGGCGGGCGCTGTCCCGTCCACCTGCCGCGCCTGCGCGGTGCTGACCCCGTCGAGCGCCGGGCAGGTGGTGTACAGGACGGGGAGGCCGTTCGCCATCGCCTCAAGCGCAGCGATGCCGAAGGTCTCCTGGACAGAGGCCATCACGTACACGTCGAACGCGGAAAGCATGGCGGTCGAGTCGAGCTGGAACCCGGCGAAGATCACCCGGTCGGCGACCCCGGCCCTGGCCGCGGCAGCCTTGTCCGCGTCCATCGTCTCGCCGCGGCCGACAATGAGCAGCACGCAGTTCTCGCCAAGCAGCGGCGCAGCTGCCTCGATCACCATGTCGATCCGCTTGTTGGGGTCCAGGCGCCCGAGCGTCCCGAGCACGAAGGCGTCCGGCGCGATGCCGAACTGCGCCCGGGTCTTCGCCCTGGCGTCCTCGTCGAAGGCCAGCGCGTCGGTGTCGATCCCGTTCGGGATCACCGTGATCTTCCGCGCCGGGACGCCCCAGCGGACCAGGCGGTCCCGCACGATGTCAGAGACGGCGATGGTCTGGTCGGAGAACAGCTCGGAGGCCAGGTAGAGGCTGCGCACTCCGCTGGTCATCTTGCGGCGCTCGATGTGCGTCTCACCGATCGAGTGCTCGGTCGTCACCACAACAGGCGTCCGGGCCAGCCGGGCCGCAGGCCGCGCGTAGACCTGCGACCGGTACAGGTGGGTGTGCACGACGTCGTAGCGCCCGGCCTTGATGAGCGACCGCAGCTGCGGCAGCGCCCGCAGGTCCCGGTTGCCGCGCATCCCGATGTCGCGGACGGTCGTGCCGCCGGCCCTGATCTGATCGGCGATCGGTCCAGGGTTGTAGAGGGTCACGACGTCGCACTCATTGCGGCTGTGCCGCACGAGCATAGCGAGCTGGGTCTCCGCGCCTCCGGCATCCAGCCCGGTGATCACATGCAGGACCTTCATCGTTTTCCCTTTCAGTGGGTGGTGTGGCGCCGGAACAGCAGACGCTTCGCGATCATCCGGCCGGAGCCGTCGTTCTCACCGACATACATGCGAGGCAGAGCCATCAGACCGAGGTCGGCTCGCGGGGCAGACACCGCACAGGCGTACTCGTAGCCCGCGTCGCGGACCGCGCGGCGCGCCGCCTCGTCCATGTCTCCGTAGGGGTAGGCGAAACCGCGGATCTCGGCGTCGGCGACCTGACTCAGCCGCTGCCTGCTCCCGCTGATCTCGGACTTGAGGACTTCGCTGTCGGCGCCTGCCAGATGAGTGTGGGTGGCGCTGTGCGAGCCGATCTCAATCCCGGCCGCGGCGAGCTCGCCGACCTGCACCGCGGACACAAGCGGCCACGGTGTGCCGTCGTCCCAGTCGTTTTCGCCGCTCAACCGGTCGGAGATGACGAAGACGGTCGCGGTGAACCCGCGGCGCGTCAGTTCCGGCACCGCGTTCTCGAGCACGCTGGCATACCCGTCGTCGAAGGTGATCCCGACAAGCCCGCGTGCCCGGCCCGCGCGCATTGCGGCCACCAGCGTGCCGATCGCCACGCCGCGCAGTCCGAGGCGCTGCAGGTAGCCCAGCTGCGCCGCGAACCGCCGCGGGCTGACCGCCAGCATGTTCGGGTCATGACTGACATCGGCGACCGCGTGGTACATCAGGATGAGCGGGATGTCACGCAGAGCCAGCTTCGCCAGTTCGCCGTCGTCCGGTTCCGGCCGGCCCGTAACCGCCGGCTCGACGGCGCTCACGTCCACCCCACCGCGGCCCGCGCGACCTGCATCACGGTCCGCGTCAGGATGACGGTATCCAGCCATGGTGACCAGTACTCCGCGTAGTAATTGTCGAAGCGGGCCCGGTCGAACACCGAGGTATCCCCGTTAAGCCCGTGCACCTGTGCCCAGCCGGTCAGCCCGCCCCGCATCCGGGTCCGGTCGGCGTACCCGGGAATGTCACGGCAGAATTGCTGCGCGAAATATGGCCGTTCAGGCCGTGGCCCCACCAGCGACATCTCGCCGCGCAGCACGTTGAGCAGCTGCGGCAGCTCGTCCAGGTGGGTGGCACGGAGCCAGCGGCCAAGCGGCCCGCAGCGGCTTTCGTCCACCGTCCACTCGGTCTCGGGGTCCCAGGACATGCCCGTGTCGCCGGCGTTGGCACTGCCGGGGACCGGCAGCGTGCGCAGCTTGAGGATCGTGGTCACCGTTCCGTCGCCGATCACCCGCTGCTGCCGGAACAGCGCGGGCGCGCCGGACCTGATCCGGATCACGGCGGCCAGCGTCAGCACCACCGGCGCGGCGAACACGCAGCCGATCAGCGCACCAATGATGTCGGTCATGCGCTTCAGCACGAGGCCGGCCCGCGGCGCCGTACGGAGCGGGATGAGCGGCACCCCCCAGATCTCGTCCAGGCTGTGCCGCGGCACCGCCATGCCGAGTTCGTAGAATCGGGGCACCACGCAGATGTCAGCGAGCAGCGGCCGGCAGGCCCGCACCACGCCGACCAGGTTCTCGTCGCGGCAGTCGGTCGAGAAGGAGACGACGACCCGGCCGATCCGGTACCTGGCGATCACGGCCGGCAGCTCCCGGGTGGTGCCGAGGGTCGGCACCGGCAGGTCACGCCGCGGCGGCCCGTCGTCGACGAAGCCGGCGACGCTGAGGCCTAGCTCTGGGTGGTCGCGAAGCAGCCCGGCGAGGTAGCCGCCGAAGGTGCCGGCACCGACCACGACGGCCCGCTCAGTCAGCCAGCCTCGCCGGTGCGCCGCGCGCAGCGCGGCGCACATCGCGTGCCTGGCGCACAGGATGAACACCGCGGCCCCGAACGCGAGCCCGGCCAGCGACCAGTGCCCAGGCAGCGTGGAGTTCCCGGCCAGCGCCAGCGACGACGGGCGGATCAGCAGGAAGAACGGCAGCGGTGCTGCCACCGCGGCGAGGATGCGCCCCGTCTGGTCCCACGCTCGAAGGCACACCCGTAGCCGGTGCTGTCCGGTGGCGGCGAGCACCACAAGGACGGCCGCGGCGTAGACGGCAGCCGTCGCCGGCGCGGTCCGCACCGCACCGCTGACCGACGCCGCTACCGCCAGCCCGGCGACGTCGGCCGCCGGCAGCGCCGCCTTGCGGACTAGCGCGGCAGCATGGGTGTGCCTTGCGCGGAACCGGCCGCCGAATCCCGCGCGAAGGCCGGGGCCCCGGCCGGCTGGCTGGCCATTGTCCGTGGCGCCTGCGGCACCGGCCGGGTCAGTCGACCGGTGCCGCCGCGCGTCGCTGGTCACCGGCTGGCCGCGACGGCGGGTGCCGCGCGCCCGGCTGCCGCAGCGAGCTGCCGGCCGACCGCAGTGGCGGCATGGTCGGCGCCGAAGACGAAACGCATGACCGGGCCCATGCTCGGCGCGACCACGGGGCCGACGACGTACAGGCCGGACACGGCGGACTCATACCCCCGGCCGACGAGCGGGCCGCCGCCAACCGTGCGCAGCTCGGACTTCAGGTCCGCGTCGATGAAGCTCAGCTTGCCCAGATCCCACCGGTAGCCGGTGCCGGCGATGACATGGTCCGCCGTCAGCTCCTTGCGGGTGCCGTCGGCGTCGACGGTCAGCTTTACCTGGTCACCGTCTGGCACGGCCGCGGTCACCTTGTGCCCGGTACGCACCGGGAACTGTCCTTCCACCCGGACGCGCAGCCAGGACGCGCCGGCCGGCCCGAGTGCGGTCCGCGACCGGTACACCCGGGTGTTCGCCGGCAGGCGACGGAACAGGTCGGGGTGGTTGGAGTAGAACCAGGTGCTCCAGCCGGAGCCGAGCCCTGCCTCCGGCTCCTTCATCCGCTGCAGCAGCGGACGGTCCGGCGCCAGCGGCAAGCCGTTCCAGCCAACCTTCGACTCCCGGACGAGAACCTCGACATCGGCGCCGCCCTCGTGCAGCAGCGCGGCCGACTCAAGCGCGGACTGCCCGGCCCCGACGACGATCACCCGGCGGACCTTGAACGCGGTCAGGTCCGTGTAGGCGGAGGCGTGGCCGCAAAGCTCCTTCGGCAGCCCGGAGAACGGTTCGGGCAGGTACGCGAAGTGCTCAACGCCGATCGCAAGCACGACCTTGCGAGCGCGCAGCTGCTCGGAGCCGCCGACGGTGACCGCAAACCCTCCGTTGTCCCTGGACAGGGAGGTCACCAGGGTCTCGTCAACCGGCAGCGATAGCTGCTCCTGGAACCAGCGGCCGTACTCGACGAAAGTGTCCAGGGCGACCGGCAGGCCGTAATACCGGTAGGGGCGGCCGGCGGCCGCGCAAAACGCCTCGAGGGTCTTCTCGCCGCGGGGATCGGAAAGGTTCGAGGCGAAGCCCTGCGACTTGAGGTACATGCCGTTTGGCATCATCGTGCGCCACAGTTTCATTGGCATGCCGAAGTGGCGGTAGTTAACGCCGGCCGCGCTCAGGTGCGCTGCCACGGACAACCCATACGGACCCGCCCCGATCACGGCCACATCGACGGAATCAGTCACAATGGTGTTCCTTCCTGCGTAATTAAGTCGTGATAAGTACGGTTCGGTCACCCGGGCCTGCGAGCTTCCCAGGGGCGTGCGGAATAAACGGCGGCACGACCAGGCCTGTACCGGACGTCGTCAGGGGCTGAACCAGCGGGCGACCGATGGTTCCTGCTCGGCAGCTTGCGGGTCACCGCGCGCCACCCGAAACGGGCGCACATCAGCCCGAAGGGGCGCAGGTCGTCGGACGCGTACCAGGCCTGCTCGTCAGCGCCGCGCACGGACGCCAGCCAGGACCGCCAGTCCAGTTCGCCAGCCCGCCAGCGGCCGAGCGCGCTGATCGGGTCGTAGTTCTCCACCACGAAGCTGCGGTCGTCGACCTGCGGGGCATCCGGGATCGGCTGACCGGTCAGGTCGAGGTAGGCGGCCAGCGCGATGTCGGTCCCGGCGGCGTCCTGGAACACCCGGAACTGCGCCCCCAGCCGGGGGTTGAAGTCAAGCAGGTGGTAGCGGCCGTCGCGCTCGTCGAGCCGGATGTCGAGGTCGAGCATGCCGCGGTAGCCGAGCCGGGTCAGCAGCTTGGTGATCTCGTTGCGAAGCTCGTCGTTCGGCACCGACCTGCCGAAGCTGGTCAGCCCCGCTCCGGACGGGTAGGACCGTTCCTTGATCCCGGTGAACGCGGGCCGGCACTCCGAGCGCCCGTCACAGTAGCCGTGGAAGAACCAGTCGTGCCCGCGGCCGCCCGGCACGAACTCCTGAAGCATCAGTCCCGCGTCGGCCTGCGCGCACGCCTCGTAGATGCGTGTCAGTTCGCTTTCGTCCGCGACCACCCGCGTGCTTCGCAAGCCCTTGGGTGCCCGCCACGGTGCGGTGAGCTTGGCGATGACCGGGTATCCGGTGCCACTGGCGAACTCGCGCGCCGCCGCGAGCGACTCCGGCTCGGTGGTCAGCGGCGAGGCGACGCCGTATTCCTGGCAGACTTCATGCAGCGAGAACTTGCCCGCGAGCCGGCGCGGCAGGTCCGGCGGCGGCTCCGGGAACAGGAACGACCCGCGCAGCCCGGCACCGTGTTCGGCCAGGAAGATCGCGCCCGCGTCGTCCGTCGTGATCAGCACCGCAGGACGGCCGATTGTCTCGGCCAGGCGAGACAATCCGGCCAGCACGCGGTCGGTGTCCTCCGGGGCTGGCCGCCAGAAGAACCGGCCGGTCAGGTACCGGGAACCCGCCGCCGGAGCGAGCCGGTCCTCGTGCACTCCGTACACCGGGATGCCGGCTCGTCCCAAAGACCTGATCACGCCGAGCCCGCCGTGATGCATAATGTTCGGGTCGAATTTCAGCACCACGGCCGGCGTACTGATATCTATATTCTGGTAGGAAGTAGCAGCCCCCAAAGGGTATGCAGGAACCATCGCCCCCGTCCTCCTACTGTCCTCGCCTCAGCCCGGCAACTTGGATTCCAACAGAAGGACGTTCCGGCTAACAGGATGGTTTACACAAATACGACACCACCTCGGCAACGGCCTCTTCACATCTGGTAAAGGAGTGCCGTGAGAGGTAAAAAGGCGGATCGTTACGCATAACCCGGCAAAAAGCAACGGCCGGGCGAGCCGCAGATGGCCGCCCGGCCGTCACCACTGACCAGCCGTTTCCCGGTTACGCGGCGGCACCCGCCGCTGCGCTGGCGGTGGCCGGCTCCAGTGCCAGCGCCAGCACCTCGCGGACGTCGCCGACCGGGTGGACGTCCAGCTTCGCCAGGACTTCGGCGGGGACGTCGTCCAGGTCCGGCTCATTCCGCTGCGGGATCAGCACGGTTGTGATCCCGGCCCGGTGCGCGGCGAGCAGCTTCTGCTTCACGCCGCCAATCGGCAGCACCCGCCCGGTGAGCGAAACCTCCCCGGTCATCGCCACGTCCCCGCGGACCGGACGCCCGGAGATCAGCGACGCCAGCGCCGTCGTCATCGTGACGCCGGCCGACGGGCCGTCCTTGGGCACCGCGCCTGCTGGCACGTGAATGTGCACGCCGCGGTCCTTCATGCCGGTGACCTGCAGTTCGAGCTCCGCACCGTGCGAGCGCAGGTACGACAGGGCGATCTGCGCGGACTCCTTCATCACGTCACCGAGCTGGCCGGTGAGCGTGACGCCGGTCGCGCCGGTCTCCGAGTCGGCCAGCGACGCCTCGATGTACAGCACGTCGCCACCCGCGCCGGTAACCGCTAGACCGGTCGCGACGCCAGGAACCGCGGTGCGGCGGTCGTTGCTGGCCAGGCTGGTCTCCGGGGTGAACCTCGGCCGGCCGAGGTAGTCCCGCAGGTTCGCCACCGAGACCGTGACCGGCAGGGTGCCGGAGGTCAGCGCCTCGGCCGCCGCGACCTTCCGCAGCACCCGGGCGATTGACCGCTCGAGCGAACGGACACCCGCCTCGCGGGTGTACTCGGCGGCGATCAGCCGCAGCGCGTCGTCCTCGATCGCCACCTCGTCGTCGCCCAGGCCGGCCTTCGCCAGCTGCCGGGGCAGCAGGTGGTCACGGGCGATCGCGACCTTCTCGTCCTCGGTGTAGCCGTCGAGCTGCACCAGCTCCATCCGGTCGAGCAGCGGGCTGGGGATTGCGTCCAGCACGTTCGCTGTGGCGAGAAACACCACGTCGGACAGGTCGAGATCGACCTCCAGGTAGTGGTCGCGGAAGGTGTGGTTCTGCGCCGGGTCGAGGACCTCGAGCAGCGCGGCCGCCGGGTCGCCCCGGTAGTCCGAGCCGATCTTGTCGACCTCGTCCAGCAGCACGACCGGGTTCATCGTGCCCGCCTCCCGGATCGCGCGGACGATCCGGCCGGGCAGCGCGCCCACGTAGGTGCGCCGGTGGCCGCGGATCTCCGCCTCGTC